>Ga0335085_10000822_pt1 | contig 77547 bp, 71 predicted proteins | sample Lox_Sample_45_FD_206712 | JGI IMG/M metagenome (GOLD analysis project Ga0335085, IMG submission 206712) | Soil microbial communities from Loxahatchee National Wildlife Refuge, Florida, United States - Lox_Sample_4.5 | ecosystem: Environmental > Terrestrial > Soil > Wetlands | place: USA... | reverse complement strand
GCCGACATGTCCGCGCAATGGCGCGTGCCGCAGAACACCTTGCTCGCGCGCAAGCGCTACGCCGTGCTCGCCCTGCGCGCGCGGCTGCACGCCGAATACGGCGACATGATCGTTTAGCGCACACACGACCCGGTACATTCTTTCTTGGAGAAAACCATGCGCATTTTTCCGCTCGCCCTCATCGCCATTGGCGTGTTCGGAGTGCTCAAGCACTATGGCGTCATCGACCCCGCGTTTGTGCAGTTGTTCTGGCCCTTGCTTCTCATCGGCATCGGCGTCGCGATGCTTGCGCGTGGCCCGCGTTGGAGTGCGGACGTGCGTGAGCGCATGCAAGACCGCTGGGAGCGGCGCATGCACCGCCACTTTGGCCCGGGCTGGGCCAATTTGAGCGAAGAAGAGCGCGAGCGTTTTCGCGCGGGCATGCGGCAGTGGCAGTCTCATTGCGGCTCTGGTGGCGATGCGTCCGCACCGGCATCCGCAGGTCGTAGCTCGTCCCCCAAGTCGTCCGCTCAACCGCCCGCGCCCGGTGCGCCGCGCTGACGCATGCCGGTTTCAGGCCTTTCACACCAAGCTCTCACATCACATTGGAGGACATCATGAGAATCTTCCCCATCGCCCTCGTAGTCATTGGCTCACTCGGCGTCGCCAAGTACCTGGGACTCATCCCCATCGGCATGTTCCACCTCATCGGCCCGCTCTTGTTGATCGCACTCGGCGTGGCCCTTCTTTTCCGCCGCCCGCGCTGCTGCCGCGGCGATGGGCACGCCCGCAATGGCAGTGGCAGCACGAGCGCCCCGCAGCCGCCGACCGCCGGGATGGCTTGACGCACGACCGCTCACCATTCGTGGTTCACTGTGGGAACCGAGTGACGCCAACCGTCGTCCGGCCCTTCGTCGACCGCGTTTCGACCGGAAGGCGGCGGCATGTCATCGCATCGGTTCTTCGCGATCGATATTCCGCTAAGAGTCGATTCTCGATCCGGGTTACTTCCACTTCGAACCGGTTTGAGTCTCTGGCCCGAAAATTCTCAGAGACCGCTGTCAGTCTTGACCAGTTCCGTGGCGATAAAGAAAGTGCTCAGACCCGCCGTCAAAGGCGGGGCAGACTGGTTGCCGTCACTCAGTTCTTGGTAGCCGGTGACGGCAATCGCCAAAAAAAGCCGACTTTAAGGTTTCCGAATAGAGGCCGCTCGCCTATAAAATCCGTCCATGCTCGCCACGCTCCAGCATTCCTTTCTCGCCATTGCGCTTCTCGCACTTTTTCAGGCGGCGGTAATGGCCCGAATACTGCTGCGACCACATCGCGACCCTGCTTCCCGAATTGCGTGGATGGTGGTCGTTGGCGTGCTTCCTTTGCTGGGCATGCTCGTCTATCTCCTGCTGGGTGAGGTTAACATCGGCCGACGCCGTGTGGCGCGGCTGCGTGCAGTGATCGAGCGCATGCCGCCGATGCCCGGACAAACGGGCTTGGATGCGGCGAGCACTGAACCCGCCCTGCCCGAACGATACCGGCATCTGTTTGCGCTCGGCCGTTCGATCAGCGGCTTTCACCCCATGGCCGGCAACACGGCGCGACTGCTGCCCGATTCGAACGCCGTGATCGACGAGATGGTGCTTGACATCGATGCCGCCACCGATCATGTCCACGTGCTGTTCTACATCTGGCTGCCGGACCGAAATGGTTTGAAGATCGCCGAGGCCTTGAAGCGGGCGGCTGGCCGTGGCGTCGCCTGTCGCGCCATGGCCGACGACCTGGGCTCGCGCACCATCATCCGCTCTGAGCATTGGCAGGAGATGCGCGCCGCCGGCGTGCGTGTTGCCGCGGGCCTTCCCATCGGCAACCCCCTGCTGCGGCCGTTCCGGGGCCGCATCGACCTTCGCAACCACCGCAAGATCGTGGTCATCGATGACCATATCACCTATTGCGGCAGCCAGAACTGTGCTGATCCCGAGTTCCTCGTAAAGGCGAAGTACGCACCCTGGGTCGATGCCGTGATGCGCTTCGAAGGCCCGATCGCGCGCCAGAACCAGTTTCTGTTCGCCGGCGACTGGATGGCCCATGTTGACGAGAACCTTGACGAACTCCTCAGCAAGCCGCTGCCTTTGTTCAAACCGGCCGCAATGCCGGCGCAGGTGATAGGCACCGGCCCGACAGTGCGCTACTCGGCGATGCCTGAAATGTTTGAAGCCCTGATGTTCGCGGCACGCCGCGAGATCGTCGTCACGACTCCCTATTACGTGCCCAACGAATCCCTGCAGAGTGCCTTGTGCACTACGTCCTTCAGGGGTGTGGACACGACGCTGGTTGTTCCCGCCAGGAACGACTCGTGGATTGTCGGAGCGGCGAGCCGCAGCTACTACGCCGATCTGCTCGTTGCAGGGGTCAAGATCTACGAATACGAGGGCGGCTTGCTGCACGCCAAGACGTTGACACTGGATGGCGAGGTCGCGCTGATCGGCTCAGCCAATATGGACCGCCGCAGCTTCGACCTCAATTACGAGAACAACATCCTGTTCCACGATCCTGCACTCACTGCGGCGGTGCGCGCACGACAGCGGGACTATATTTCGCGCTCGCGTCCGGTCAGCCAGGAAGAGGTCGAGGCCTGGCGGATGTCACGCCGACTATGGTTCAACCTCATTGCGACCCTCGGACCCGTACTTTAACCTGTCCTGACTCGCCGCCTGTCTAGCAGGCAGATCGATCACATTGATCAACCAATGCCGAAGCTCGGCCGCGCGCGGCCAATGACCGCAACCGCACAGCCGTCTCTCGGGCAAAAAATTGAAGGGCCCTTAGCCAGCGGCGACTTAGCGGAAACTGCACTTGCCCAGCGGCCGGTGTGGAGAAAAATTACCAGAGGCCGGTCCTGGCCGCGAGCAGGCGCCGAAGTTCCTTCCCGAAAGCGGTCAAAGCAGGCGACAAGCGGGCCTGAGCCCATGTTCAGTTAAACCAGATATTTCCTCAAGTGTGCCACCGTCCGCGTCCACGACAGTTTCGCCGCCGCTTCGTTGTAGCGCGGCGTCGAGTCGTTGTGGAATCCGTGCTGGGTTCCGGGGTAGATGAACACCTCGTAGGGCACGCCCGCGGCCTTGAGCGCGGCCTCGAACGCGGGATAGGTGGAATCGACGCGCTCGTCGTGCTCGGCCAGGTGGCATAGCAGCGGCGCCTTGATCCTGGCTACGCTGTCGATGGCGGGCGCGATGCCGTAGTAGGGCACGCCGGCGTTCATTTCCGCCCCAAGCACCGTGGCGAGGTAGTTGACCATGCCGCCGCCGTAGCAGAAGCCGGTGACGCCGAGCTTGCCGTTCGAGAGCTTGTGCGCCTTGAGAAAGCGCGCGCTGTTCGCGAGGTCGGTGCGCAACTTCGCCGAGTCCAGGGCCGATTGCAACGCGCGGCCGTCGTCGTCGTTGCCCGGATAGCCGCCCGCCGGGTAGAGCCCGTCCGGGGCGAGCGCGAGAAAGCCCTCGATCGCGACGCGGCGCGCGACGTCCTCGATGTAGGGATTGAGGCCGCGGTTCTCGTGCACCACCAGCACCGCCGGAAACGGGCCCCGCCCCGCCGGCTGCACCAGGTAGCCGCGCATGCTGCCCGAGTTCCCGCCCGGCGACGGATAGCTCACGTAATTCGCCTTGATGCGCTGGTCGGTGAAGGAAACCTGCTGCGCCAGCGCGTAGCGCGGCAGCAGCGCCTGCGCCATCGCCAGCGCGCTGCCGCCGGCCACCGCGATGGTCGCTGCACGGCTCAGGAATTCGCGCCGGTCCATGCGCCCGTGGCAATACGCGTCGTACAGGTCGAAGACGCGCTGGTCGATTCGCTGCTCGCTCATGCTCCGTCCTCCCCTTGCCCGCAATTACGCGATCGCTCGGACCGGAATTGTAGCCGCTGCGGGCCTGCCGCGGGCAAGGCGCCGCGGCCGCTTCAGCACATCTGCGTGATCATCTTGGTATTGAGATAGGCCTCGATCGCTTCCGCGCCGCCTTCGGAACCGTAGCCCGAGTCCTTGATGCCGCCGAAGGGGATCTCGGGCAGCGCCAGGCCGTGGTGGTTGATCGAGACCATGCCGCTCTCGAAGGCGGCGCCGATCGCGCCGGCGGTCTTGAGCGAAGCGGTATAAGCATAGGCGGCCAGCCCCCAGGGCAGGCGGTTGGCTTCGGCGACGACGCCGTCGAAGTCCTTGAACGCGATGATGGGCGCGACCGGGCCGAAGGGCTCCTCGTTCATGATGCGCGCCGACAGCGGCACGTCGGTCAGGACGGTAGGCTCGAAGAAGAAACCGCCGTCGTAGCCCGCGCCGTTCATGCGTTTGCCGCCGGTCACGAGTTTGGCGCCGTGCTTGAGCGCGTCGGCGACGTAGGCTTCCATCGCGACCACCCGGCGCGCGTTCGCGAGCGGGCCCATCTGCACGCCCGCCTCCGTTCCCGGCCCGACCTTGAGCGCCTGCGTGGCCGCAACGAAGCCGGCGACGAAGCGCTCGTAGACTTTTTCCTGCACCAGGAAGCGCGTGGGCGAGACGCACACCTGGCCCGCGTTGCGGAACTTGGCGCCGGCAAGGAGTTTCGCCGCGCGCTCGATGTCGGCGTCCTCGAACACGATGGCCGGCGCGTGCCCGCCGAGCTCCATGGTCACGCGCTTCATGTGCATGCCCGCCAGCGCCGCGAGCTGCTTGCCCACGGGGGTGGAGCCGGTGAAGGTGATCTTGCGGATCAACGGGTGCGGAATCAGGTATTCCGAAATTTCGGAGGGTACCCCGTAGACCAGGTTGACCACGCCCGCGGGCACGCCGGCGTCGGCGAAAGCCTGCACCAGCTGCGCCGGGGACGCGGGGGTTTCCTCCGGCGCCTTGACGATGATGGAGCAGCCCGCCGCGAGCGCGCCGGAGAGCTTGCGCACCACCTGGTTGATGGGGAAATTCCACGGAGTGAACGCGGCCACCGGGCCCACGGGCTCCTTGACTACCAGCTGCTGCACGCCTTCGACCCGCGAGGGCACGATGCGGCCGTAGGCGCGCCGGCCTTCTTCGGCGAACCAGTCGATCAGGTCGGCCGCGGCCAGCGTTTCCATTTTCGCGTCCGCGAGCGGCTTGCCGTTTTCCATGGACATCAGGCGCGCGATGCCCCCGGCGCGCGCGCGCAGCAGTTCGGCCGCCTTGCGCATGATCTTGTAGCGCTCGAACGCCGCGACCTTGCGCCATTGCCTGAAGCCCCTGTCGGCGGCGGCAAGCGCGCGGTCGAGGTCGGCGATTTCGGCGCGCGCCACGTTCGCCATCGGCGCGCCGGTGGCCGGGTTGAGCACCGGGATGCGGCGGCCCTTGCTGCCGGCGCACCAGCCGCCGTCGATGAAAAGGTGTACGTCGGAATACGCAGCCTGTGCGGTTTCAAGCAATTTCGGGTCGATGCGGTCCATGCGTATGCCCCTCGGAGTGATGGTTGGACTGACAAAAGCCAGCCGCGGCCTGCCCGGCGCTAATTTTGCAGCCAGACTAGACGATGCGGGTGGCTGAAAATGGTGGCTCGGCCGTCGCGCACGAATCCGCACAGCGTGATGCCGAGCTGTTGCGCCGCCTCGACGGCAAGCGACGATGGCGCCGAAACTGCCGCGACTATTTCTATACCGGCGCGCGCCGCCTTGACGATCAGCTCCAGACTGATCCGGCTTGACAGGATGGCGCCGCAGCCGGTTGTCGGATAACCGCGCAGGAGGCACTTGCCGATCGCCTTGTCCAGGGCGTTGTGCCGGCCCAGGTCTTCCGCGGCGCTCAGCAAGCTGGCGCCGGGCGTGAACAGGGCCGCGGCATGGGTGCCGCCGGTAGTTCTGTGGATGAACTGGCGGCGCTCCATGGCCGCGGTCATTTGCTGCAGCAGCGAAGATTCGATGCGCAGCGTATCCGGCACGCGCGGCAGACCGGTGCGCAGATCGGCGATGTCATCGACGCTGCCGCACACGCCGCAGGAGCTGGCGATGAAACCCCCGCGCCTGTTGTTGCCGCGCCTGGGCGCGGAATCGCCCAGACGCACGCGAACGACGTTCGGCGCGTCCGCGCAGACCGACATCTGCGCCACGTCCGCCATGTGCTCTATCATGCCTTCGGTGAACAGGAAGCCTGCGGTCAGCGCCAGGGCATCGGGCTCGACCTGATCGCCAAGCACGCCATCGGCGGCCAGAAACCCCGACGCGGCGGCCGCATCGGTCCGCGTCCACATCAGGGTATAGGTGCCGGCGTCGACGACTTCGACGAACAAGGCCTGCTCTTCCATCACCCAGCAGCGCTCGTCCACCGCCGCCTGACCAGCCGCCGCGATGTGCCAGGCCGGCACTTCGCGCATGCCACCGGATTCCGGCAAGAGGCCGATCCGCGCCTCGTCTTCCAGTCTGCGCATGATCCTCTCCCCTCAGTACCGCGCGGCCGGGCGGATGTTGACGCGCACGACGTCGGCGCCGGAGCCGGTGGCGTCGGTTAATTCGATCGACATCGGTGCGATGGTGTTGAGACTCGGCGCCTTCAAATCCCTGGCGTAGGGCGTTGCCCAGTGGTCGAACTGGCCGACGATGACCAGCGTATCGGGCCGTACCCCCTGCACCAGGATCGCCGGCCCCTGGGTGGACCCGATCACCGAGCTCACATCAACGAGCTCGCCTTCGCTTATTCCGAGCTCGCGCGCAGTGCGCGCGTTGATCATCACGCCGCGGTGGCCGCGCACGTTCTGCGACATCTCGTCCATGAGCTGGATCGCCACATTGCCGCCGGAATGATACTGCATGCTCTTGGTCGTGATCAGCCAGAACGGAAAATCCTCCGGCTTGTGGCCGCGCCGGACCAGATCCGCCTCCCAGATACCCGGGAAATCGTGCCACTCGGGCAGGGCCTGGTACTCCTCGAGTTGCCGGTCCCACCAGTGTATGCCCGCTTCGTGCATGCGCCTGGCCAGCTCGCGGCCCGAACGCAACAGGCGCTCCTGGTAAGGCAGTTCGAAGCGCAGCTCGTGGCGCTTAAGGGTGGGGTAAAGGTACCAGTGCGTCTGCTTGAACGGCTTTGCCAGCAGGCCATGCTGCTTGAACCAGTCCAGATCGCGCACCTCGGCGCCGTCGGTGAGCTCATGGCTGGCGGCCTTGCACACCGAGTTCCATATCGAATCGACCGAATGCGCTTCGGCCAGATCGAGCGAAAAATCGCGCGAATCGGTCTTGAGCTTGACGCCGCAGGCGCCGCGGTTGATCGCCGCGTTATAGGCCTCGAGCAGGCCGGTGCGCTGCGCCAGCTCGGTGGCCACCGCGGTCATGTCGCGCGCCTCGCCCCGCGGCTCCACTGCCGGCTGGCGCAGGACGAAGCCCTGATGCTGCCAGTACTGTTCGATGTACTTGGTCTTGCCCAGGCGTATGAGCTGCGTCCCTTCCAGATCGGTCGCGTCGGGCAGAAGGATGTCGGCCATGTGGTTCGTTTCGTCGCGCGTGTATGCGAAGCACACGGTGAACGGGAAATTCGCCATGGTCGCGGAAAGCGCATGCGTGTCCCAGAAGGAGATCGCCGGATTGGTGCGATAGGCGATCCAGATTTCCGGTTTGGACGCCGCCGGCCAGTTTTCCGGCGTCATGTTCTGAAACATCCAGGCGAGGTGCGTCGGTCCCAGGGCCTGGCTCCAGGCGCCGGCGTTTCCCGACAGGGGCACTAGCGTCCGGTGAGCATTGCGTCCGGTGGGCTTCTTCACCCAGGTATCTTTTTCCGTCGGATTGAGCTTGTTGAGCATGAAGCCGTCGGGGCCGGGCTCGACGCTTTGATGGCGGTCGTCGTGCGGTTTGTTGATGCGCACCGTCGTGCCCAGCGTGCCGCCGGGCACCTCCAGCGCGCCGACCAGCACCGTGAGCACCGTGCGCGCCCAGCAGCACTCGAAGGCGCCCCAGCCGTTGTTGACCGTTTTTCCGAGGGTCACCGAAACCGGGCGGAACGGCAGACTCACGCCGTCGACCTCCATCGTCTGGCCGATGCAGGCGTGGTCGAGCAATTCGCCTACGACGGCGCGAATCTTTGCGGCGGGCACGTCGCAGATGGCGCTCGCCCATTCCGGGCTGTACTGGCGCATGTGCTCCAGCAGGCGCGAGAACGCCGTATCGGCGAGCGTGTCGTCGCAGTTCCAGTGCTCGCCGTCGGGACCGATCTCGATGGCCTTAGTCACGCGTACGCGGCCTTCGAGCAGGGCTTCCACCCCGGCCGCATCGTGCACCGCGGCGACGCCGACACGCACGTCCCAGAGCAAGGGCTTGAAGCTCTCCGGGTGGCGCAGATAGTAGCCGTGCGGCCCGACCAGATAGGGCGAGGACGTCATGTCGCGCAGAAACTCCAGGTCCAGCCGCGCGCGCGGATGTTCATAGAGCATGGCGTGGATCATGGCGAACATGAAGGCGGGATCGGTTTTCGGCTTGATCGGTATCCACTCCGCGGACGCCGCCGCCGTGACCGAAAGATGCGGTTCGATCTGAACGCGCTTGGCGCCGCGGACGCGCGCCGCCGCGTGGCGCGCCGCTGCGCAGACGCCGCCGGTGATTTCGACGTTGGCGCCGAAGGACACGATGTAGTTGCTGTGCGGCGTGTCCGCCGCGACGGTGAAGGCGCGGTGCCAGTATTCGCCGTAGAGATGCTCGGAGTGGGTGCACTTCACGCCCTGGCCGGAGCCGAAGCTGTAGTCGATCGGTCCCAGCGCCGCGAGAAAGGCGGGGAACGCACCCATATAGTTGGCGGGCGTGCCGCCATGGCCGAACGTCGCGGCGACGCGCGGCAGACCCGCTTCGTCGATCATTCCGCGCGCGCGGATGTCGTTCAGCTTTGCGGCGACGGTCTCGAGCGCTTCGTCCCACGAAATCGGCACGAAGCCCGGATCCTCGGTCATTCCTTTTTTCGGGTTGGTGCGCTTCATCGGCGTCAGGATGCGCTGCGGATGATAGGTTTTCTGTATCAGTCCGTAGGCCTTGACGCAGGGTTTGCCGTCGCCCGGATGTATGCCGAGTCCGGCAAAGTTCGGCCCGATCTCGGTGGCCACGCCGTTTTTCACCCTGACCGTGAGCAGATCCGGACCGGAAACGCAGTTGTAGCAATAGGTCGGAACATCGCGGGTTTCGTCTTGCTGTTCGGTCTTCATCTGCGCCTCTGGAGAGGTCCGGCAACGCTGCATGATGCGTCACATTCCGGCCATTTCAAATATGTGTTCTGCATCCTATTGGACGCGATCACGGCACTGCGGCATGAGCGCCTTGCGCACGATCGGCTTCAGGCTTGCGTCGTCAGGGAACTGCTCGATATACGCCAGCAGTTCGCGCCGCATGCGCGGCTCCCAGAATCGGCCGATGTGCGCGGCGACCCCGGCCAGTGCTTCGTCGCCATCTGGCATCGCCTCGAAGAAGTCGCCGATGCGATTCGCCATCCTGACCAGATTTTCGATGTCCATGATTCGTCCATCCCTGCTTTGCGCGGCATTATTTGCTCAGCACGGTCGCCGGGCCGGCTAAGCGTTTTTCAAGCAAGGCCTCCTGCACCTTGCTGAAGCGCGTCCATTTCCTCTGCCACTCCGAGGGCTGGGTCACCGGCATCACCTGCACCGCCGTCACCTTGTATTCGGGACAGTTGGTCGCCCAATCCGATGTGTCCGTGGTAATCACGTTCGCGCCCGATTCGGGGAAATGAAACGTCGTATAGACCACGCCGGGCTGCACGCGCTCGGTCAGGCACGCGCGCAGCACGGTTTCGCCGGTGCGGCTTTGCACGCCGACCCAGTCGCCGTCGCGTATGCCGCGATCCTCGGCATCGTGGGGATGGACTTCCAGCAGGTCCTCGGCATGCCAGTGCACGTTCTCGGTGCGCCGGGTCTGCGCGCCGACGTTGTACTGCGACAGCACGCGGCCGGTGGTCAGCAGCAGCGGCAGGCGCCGCGTCACCTTCTCGTCGGTCGGCACGTACTTGGTGATGATGAACCGGCCCTTGCCTCGCACGAAACGGTCCACGTGCATGAGCGGGGTTCCTTCGGGCGCCGCTTCGTTGCACGGCCACTGCAGGCTGCCCGTGCGCTCGAGCTTGTCATAGCTCACGCCGGCGAAGCTCGGCGTCAGGCGCGCGATCTCGGCCATGATCTCGGCGGGGCCGCGATAGTCCATCGGATAGCCCAGCGCGTTGGACAGCGCCATCGTCGCCTCCCAGTCCGCCTTGCCGGCCTTCGGCGGCATTACCTTGCGCACCCGCGAAATGCGCCGCTCGGCATTGGTGAAGGTGCCGTCCTTTTCGAGAAACGAGGATCCGGGCAGAAACACATGCGCATACTTCGCCGTCTCGTTGAGGAACAGGTCCTGCACCACGATGCATTCCATCGCCGCGAGCGCCCTGGCGACGTGTTGCGTGTCGGGATCGGATTGCACGATGTCCTCGCCCTGGCAATACAGGCCCATGAACGAGCCGGCAAGCGCCGCATCGAACATGTTGGGAATGCGCAGCCCCGGCTCAGGCGAAATCGTCACGCCCCATGCCGCCTCGAATTCGCCGCGCGCGGTGGAATCGGAGATATGGCGGTAGCCGGGAAGTTCGTGCGGGAACGAACCCATGTCGCACGAGCCCTGCACATTGTTCTGGCCGCGCAGGGGATTGACGCCCACGCCTTCGCGCCCGACATTGCCCGTCGCCATGGCCAGGTTCGCGATCGCCATCACTGCGGTCGAACCCTGGCTGTGCTCGGTCACGCCGAGGCCATAGTAGATCGCCGCGTTGCCGCCGGTCGCATACAAGCGCGCCGCGCCACGCACCAGCGCGGCCGGCACGCCGCTGTCCGCTTCGGTCGATTCCGGAGAATTTTCGGGGCGCGCGACGAATTCCTTCCATTCGCGATAGGCCTTCTCGTCGCAGCGCTCGGCCACATAGGCTTCCTGCACCAGACCCTCGGTCACGATCACGTGCGCGAGCGCGGTCAGCACCGCGACGTTGGTGCCCGGGCGCAGTTGCAGATGATAGTCGGCCCTGATATGCGGCGAGTTGACCAGTTCCACCCGGCGCGGGTCGATCACGATCAATCTGGCGCCCTCGCGCAAGCGGCGCTTGAGGCGCGAAGCGAACACCGGATGCGCCGCCGTCGGGTTGGCGCCGATCACCAGCGCAACATCCGTCTTCATCACAGAATCGAAAGTCTGCGTCCCGGCCGAAGTGCCGTAGGTCTGCCCCAGGCCGTAGCCCGTGGGCGAATGGCACACGCGCGCGCAGGTATCGACGTTGTTGGTGCCGAAGGCCGCACGCACGAGTTTCTGCACCAGGTAGACCTCCTCGTTGGTGCAGCGCGAAGAGGTGATGCCGCCGACCGCGTCGCGCCCGTACTTTCGCTGGATGCGCTTGAACTCGGAGGCGGCGTAGGCGATCGCTTCGTCCCAACTCGTTTCGCGCCACGGATCGCCGATGCTCGCGCGGATCATCGGCTTGGTGATGCGGTCCTTGTGCGTCGCGTAACCCCAGGCGAAGCGGCCCTTGATGCAGGAGTGGCCATGGTTGGCCGCGCCGTCCTTGTGCGGCACCATGCGCACCACTTCGTTGCCTTTCATCTCCGCCTTGAACGCGCAGCCCACGCCGCAGTAGGCGCAGGTGGTGACCACGCTGTGCTCGGGCTGACCCCGGTGGATTACGGTCTTTTCCTGCAGTGTCGCAGTCGGACAGGCCTGGACGCAGGCGCCGCAGGAGACGCACTCGCTGTCCATGAACGGCTGATCCTGTCCCGGCGAAACGCGCGAGGCGAAGCCGCGCCCGCTGATGGTCAGGGCGAACGTGCCCTGCGTTTCCTCGCACGCGCGCACGCAGCGGTTGCAGACGATGCACTTCGACGGGTCGTAGGAGAAATACGGGTTCGATTCATCCTGCGCCGACGCGAGATGGTTCGCTCCCTCGCTGCCATAGCGCAGCTCGCGCAGGCCCGTCACGCCCGCCATGTCCTGCAGTTCGCAGTCGCCGTTGGCCGAACAGGTCAGGCAATCGAGCGGATGGTCCGAGATGTAGAGCTCCATCACGCCCTTGCGCAGCTGCTGCAGTTTCGGGCTTTGGGTGCGCACCACCATGCCCGCCTCGGCCGGCGTAGTGCATGACGCGGGATAGCCTTTGCGCCCCTCGATCTCGACCAAGCACAGGCGGCAGGAACCGAAAGGCTCGAGGCTGTCGGTCGCGCACAGCTTCGGCACATTGCTGCCCGATTCGATCGCAGCCCGCATGAGCGACGTGCCCAAAGGCACCGCGACCTCGCGCCCGTCGATCGTCAGACTTATGCGGGCCAAGCTTGCGCGCGCGGGCGTGCCGTAGTCTTTGTCCTTGTATTGTTCGAGCATGGGCGTCTCCTTGGTGCGGCTCACGCTGCCTTGGCGCGAGCCGCGCTGCCGAAATCTTCGGGAAAGTGATCGAGCGCGGAAAGGACAGGGTAAGGCGTCATGCTTCCCATGGCGCATAGCGAGCCGTTCTGCATGGTGTCGCACAGGTCGCGCAGCAGCGCGATCTGCCGCGTCCGCGCGACACCCGCGATGATGCGGTCGACGACCTCGACGCCGCGCGTCGCGCCGATGCGGCAGGGCGTGCACTTGCCGCAGGACTCGATGGCGCAGAACTGCATCGCGTAGCGCGCCATCTTCGACATGTCGACCGTGTCGTCGAAGGCGACGATACCGCCATGGCCGAGCGCCGCGCCCAGGGCCGCGAACGCCTCGTAATCCATCGGCGTATCCCATCGCGACGCGGGCAGATAGGCGCCCAGCGGCCCGCCGACCTGGACCGCGCGCAGCGGCCGCCCGCTTGCGCTGCCGCCGCCGAAATCCTCGAGCAGTTCGCGCAGCGTGACGCCGAAGGCCATCTCGACCAGACCGCCGCGCTTCAGATTGCCAGCAAGCTGGAACGCCAGTGTGCCGCGCGAGCGCCCCACGCCGAAGTCGCGGTAAAACTCCGCGCCGCGCGCAAGTATCGTCGGCACTGCGGCGAAGGAAAGCACGTTGTTGATGACCGTTGGTTTGCCGAACAGTCCTTGCAGCGCGGGCAGCGGCGGCTTCGCGCGCACGATGCCGCGCCGACCTTCGAGGCTTTCGAGCAGCGCCGTTTCTTCGCCGCAAACGTAGCTGCTCGCGCCCATACGGAGCTCGAGTTCGAAGCGCCTGCCCGTCCCCCCGACGTCGGCGCCGAGGTAGCCCGCTGCGCGCGCCGCGGCGATCGCCTCCTCCAGCACGCGCTTCGCCTGCGGATACTCCGAGCGCAGGTAGACATAGCCCTGGGTAGCGCCGACGGCGAGCCCCGCGATCAGCATGCCCTCGATCAGGGCATGCGGGTCGCCTTCCATCAGCATGCGGTCGGCGAAGGTACCGGAATCGCCCTCGTCTGCGTTGCACACCACGTATTTTTGCGCTGCCGTGGCGCCGAGCACGGTCTTCCACTTGACGCCGGTCGGAAATGCCGCCCCGCCGCGCCCGCGCAAACCGGATTCGGTGAGCTGCGCAACGATAGCCTCCGGGGTCAGGTCGATCGCGCGCGCCAGTCCCGCATAGCCGCCGAGGCGCTCGTAGTCGGCAACCGCGATTGGGTCGATGACGCCGCAGCGCGCAAAGGTGACCCGCTCCTGTCGTTTCAGATAAACGATTTCCTCGGTGAGTCCGAGGCAGGACGGATGTTTGCCGCCGACGAGAAAACCGGCATCGAACAGGCCGGCTACCTGTTCCGGCGCCACTGCTCCGTAGGCTGTACGACCGGCCGCCGTCTCCACTTCGACCAGCGGCTCCAGCCACAACAAGCCGCGCGACCCGTTGCGTACTAGGCGTACCGGCTCGCCTCGGCGCTGCGCCTCGGCCGCGATGGCACCTGCGACCGCCTCGGCGCCGACTGCGAGAGCCGCCGAATCGCGCGGTACGAACACCGTCGCGCTCATGCGCCCGCCCCGGTGCGGCTTAGCAACTGGTCGAACTTCTCGCAGGTGACGCGCGCGTGCAGTTCGCCGTCGATCATGAGCGCAGGCGACTGCGCACACAGGCCGAGACAGTAGACGGGTTCGAGCGAGACGGCGCCATCGGCGCGGGTTTCGTGGAAGGCACAGGCAAGGCGTTTTTCCGCATGCGCGGCCAGCGCATCAGCGCCCATCGCCTGGCACGCCTCCGCGCGGCAGATCTGCACCATGTGGCGCCCGGGCGGCAGCGTGCGGAAGTGATGGTAGTAGCTGATGACGCCGTGGACTTCGGCGCGCGATAGATTAAGTTCATCGGCTATTACCGGAACGGCCGCGGCCGGAATGAAGCCGAGCTTGTCCTGGATCGAATGCAGGATCGGCAGCAGCGCACCGGGCTGCTGCTTCAAGGCTTGCGCAGCGCGGCGTACCTGTTCCATGCGCTCGGCATCCGCCGGCGCGACGGCAGGGTTCATACCGGGGCCTTCTTATATGTCTTAAATAGCATATATGTCTGTTCGATCCAGTTAGCAAAGTTGCACGAGGGTAATATAATCTCGGTCGTCTTCTCAATAAGAGATTTATTGCATAAATGTTCAAGGTTTCGATTCGTCCCGAATGGCTGATGGCCGCGCGCGGCGGCACGGCGACGCCGGTGCCGGTTGTGCTCGGCCTGCTTTCCCAAATCGATGCGTGCGGCAATCTCGCGGCGGCGTGCAAGGCCCGCGCCCTGTCCTACCGGCACGCCTGGGGTCTGCTGCGGCAGTTCGAAACGGCGTTTGGAGTCAAGCTGCTGATCACTTCGCGCCGACAAGGCACGCAGCTTTCGCCCTTCGCGCAGAAGCTGCTATGGGCCGACAAGCGCATACATGCGCGCCTCGCGCCGATGCTGGAGAGCCTCGCGTCGGAGCTCGAGGCGGAGATCGAGAGTTCGCTGCCAGAGCAGAAACCGACCCTGCGCATGCACGCGAGCCACGGTTTCGCAGTTGCCGCTCTAAAGGAGAGGCTCGAAAACTCTCCGATCACGCTCGAGCTCAAATACGAAGGCAGCGTCGAGGCGCTGGCATCCCTGTGCAAGGGTAGCTGCAAGATCGCCGGCTTCCATGTGCCCATCGGTCCGATGCGCCCGGCGGTGGTAAAACGCTACGCCAAATTTCTCAAGCCCAGGCAGCAGCGCCTGGTGCATCTGGCCGTGCGCGTGCAGGGCATCATCACCGCCGCCGGCAACCCGAAGAACATCCGCACGCTTGCCGACTTCACCCGGCCCGATGTGGTGGTCGTCAATCGCCAACTGGGCTCGGGCACGCGCACGCTGCTCGATCTGTTGCTGATGGAAGCGGGCATCGATTCGCACCGCGTCCGCGGTTACGAAAACGGCGAGTTCACGCACGCTGCCGTGGCCGCCTACATCGCGAGCGGCATGGCGGATGCCGGCTTCGGCATCGAGACCGGCGCGCGCCGCTTCGGCCTGGATTTCATTCCGATGGTGCGCGAAAACTACTATTTCGCGTTTTACTCCAGCGCCCAGGAGCATTCAGCGCTGGCGACCGCGCTCGCGACCATGCAGGAGGAAGATTTCCGCGCCAGCGTCAACGGGATTCCAGGTTACGACGGCACGCGCTGCGGCGAAATCGTGGACATCGTGCAGGAATTGGGGCTCTGAGCCGGTGCCGCGGTGTCGACCCGCTGCGATCGGCACCGCGCCTCGCGGCCCGGCGCCGATAGCATGAACTGTCGGGGAAGAAAGGGTGCAAAAGCCCTCGCCTTTGCGCCCCCACCGCCTGCCCCCTGTTCTTACTTCGCCGCCTCCACTGCGCGCCGCGCCATCACCGTGATCAGGTGCGCGCGGTACTCGGCGCTCGCGTGCATGTCGGAGTTGAGACCGTCAGCAGGCACGCTGATGCCGGCGACCGACTCGGGCGACCACTTCGCGGCGAGCGCCTTCTCCATTGCGGCGACGCGGAACACGCCCGATGCCGCGCCGGTGACCGCAACGCGCATGCCGCCCGACGTCTCGGCGGCGAGCACGCCGACGATGGCATAGCGCGAGGCCGGGTTCTTGAACTTGACGTAGGCGGCGCGCCTGGGCACGGGAAAGCTCACCGAGACGATGATCTCGCCCGGCTGCAGCGCGGTCTCGAACATGCCCTTGAAGAAATCGTCCGCCGCGATCTTGCGCTTGTTGGTGTTCACGGTCGCGTTGAGGCCCAGCACCGCCGCCGGATAGTCGGCCACCGGATCGTTGTGCGCGAGCGAGCCGCCGATGGTGCCCATGTTGCGCACCATGCGGTCGCCGATGCCGCCTGCGAGGCTCGCGAGCGCCGGGATCTTCGCCTGCACCTCCTTCGAGCGCGCGACCTCGGCATGGCGCGTCATGGCGCCGATGGTGACGGCGGAGCCCTCGACCTTGATGCCGGTCAGCTCCTTGATGCCGGAGAGATCGATCAGGTCGGTGGGCGCGGACAGGCGCAGCTTCATCGCGGCGATCAGGCTCTGGCCGCCGGCGAGCAGCTTGGCTTCGCCGCCCTTGGCAAGGGCAGCGGCGGCATCGGCTACGCTTTTCGGGTTTTGATAGTTGAATGCGTGCATATTGGCTTCCCTCCCTAAGCGGTTTTCTTGTTGGCCGCGCGCCACACGCGCTCGGGCGTGGCCGGCATTTCGATTTCGCGTATGCCCAGCGCATCGGTGATCGCATTGATCAGCGCGGGCGGCGAGCCGATCGCGCCGGCCTCGCCGCAGCCTTTGACCCCGAGCGGATTGTGGGTGCAGGGCGTCGATTTGGTGCCGACCTTGTACGAGGGCACGTCGTCGGCGCGCGGCATGCAGTAGTCCAGATAGCTGCCGGTCAGGAGCTGCCCGCTCTCCTTGTCGTAGATGCAGCCTTCGGTCAGCGCCTGGCCTATGCCCTGCGTGAGCCCGCCATGCACCTGGCCTTCCACGATCATCGGATTGACGACGTTGCCGAAATCGTCCACTGCCGTGAAATTGACGACCTTGGTGACGCCAGTGTCCGGATCGACCTCCACTTCGCAGATATGGCTACCCGCGGGGAAGGTGAAGTTGGTCGGATCGTAGAACGCCTGCTCGTTCAGGCCCGGCTCGAGCTTGTCGTGCGGATAGTTGTGCGGCACGTAAGCGGTGAGCGCGACCGCGCCGAAAGGCACGGACTTGTCGGTGCCCGCGACCTTGAACACGCCGTCCTTGAACTCGATGTCGGTGTCGGAGGCCTCGAGCAGGTGGGCGGCGATCTTTTTGCCCTTGTTCACCACCTTGTCCAGCGCCTTCACGATGGCGGTGCCGCCGACCGCGAGCGAGCGCGAACCGTAGGTCCCCATGCCGAACGGCACGCGCCCGGTATCGCCATGCACCACGTCGACGTCATCGACCGGAATGCCCAGGCGCGAGGCCACCACCTGCGCGAATGTGGTTTCGTGTCCCTGCCCGTGGCTGTGCGAGCCCGTGAACACTGTCACCTTGCCGGTGGGATGCACGCGAACTTCACCCGATTCGAACAGGCCCGCCCGGGCGCCGAGCGCGCCGGCGATCGAGGAAGGCGCGAGGCCGCAGGCCTCGATGTAGCAGGAATAGCCCAGTCCGCGTTTCTTGCCGCGCCTGGCGGCCTCCGCGCGGCGCGCCGGGAATCCGGCGACATCCGCCAGTTTCATCGCCTCGGCGAGCGTGGCTTCGTAGTCGCCCGTGTCGTACTGCAGGGCGACCGGCGTCTGGTAGGGAAAGGCTTTGATGAAATTGCGCCGGCGGATCTCGGCCGGATCGATATTCATCTCGCGCGCGGCGGTTTCGACCAGGCGCTCGACCACATAGGTCGCCTCGGGCCGGCCCGCGCCGCGATAGGCATCGACCGGCACGGTGTTGGTGAACACCCCGGTCACTTCGGCGTGGATCGCCGGCGTGGTGTACTGGCCGGCAAGCAGCGTGGCGTAGAGAATGGTCGGCACGGAGGAGGCGAAGGTCGAGAGATAGGCGCCCATCGCTGCGGCGGTGCGCACCCGCATCGCGAGAAATCTGCCGTCCTTGTCCAGCGCGAGCTCCGCGGTGGTGACATGGTCGCGGCCATGGGCGTCCGACATGAACGACTCCGAGCGCTCGGCGGTCCACTTGATCGGGCGGTTGACCTGCTTCGAGGCCCAGGTCAGCACCACGTCCTCGGCGTAGAGAAAAATCTTGGAGCCGAAACCGCCGCCGACGTCGGGCGCAATCACGCGCACCTTCTGCTCGGGCAGGCCGAGCACGAACGCGGTCATCAGCAGGCGCTCCACGTGCGGGTTCTGGTTGGCGACGTAGAGCGTATAGGACTCGTCGTGGCGCGTGTAGCTCGCGTTCACTGCGCGCGGCTCGATCGCATTCGGGATCAGGCGGTTGTTGGCGAATTCGAGCCTGGTCACATGCGCGGCCGAAGACATGGCCTTGTCCACGGCCGCCTTGTCGCCCAGCGCCCACACATAGCAGGTGTTGCCCGCAGCGGCCTCGTGGATGAGCGGCGCGCCCTTCTTCAGCGCCGATACCACATCCACCACCGCCGGCAGAACTTCGTAGTCCACCTCGACCAATTCGGCTGCGTCCCTCGCCTGGTGCTGGGTTTCGGCAATCACCACCGCGACCTGGTCGCCGACGTGGCAGACCTTGCCCTGCGCGAGGCAGGGATGCGCCGGCTCGTTCATCGGCTTCCCGTTCACATCGGTGATCAGCCAGCCGCAGGGCAGGCCGCCGACCTTCGCCGCCGCGAGGTCCTCGCCGGTGAATATCGCGATCACGCCCGGCGCCTTCAGCGCCTTGTCCTTCTTAATCGACCTGATTTTCGCGTGCGCGTGCGGCGAGCGCACGAACGCGGCATAGCTTTGATGCGGCAGCGTCACATCGTCGGTGTATGTGCCGGCGCCGGTGAGGAAGCGGTAGTCTTCCTTGCGCTTGACCGAGACGCCGAGGGAGTTCATGTCGCCCATGGTCGTCTCCTTACATCTTCGCCGAGGCGGATTTCACCGCCTTGACGATGTTGTGATAGCCGGTGCAGCGGCACAGGTTTCCATCCAGCTCCGCGCGTATGGTTTCCTCGGAGGGATTGGGGTGGTTCTTCACCAGGTCCACCGCGCTCATCACCATGCCCGGGGTGCAGAAGCCGCATTGCAGGCCGTGATGCTCGCGGAAAGCTTCCTGCATCGGATGCAGCGTGCCGTCGGGCTGTGCCAGGCCTTCGATGGTGCGGATGTCCGCGCCTTCGGCCTGCATCGCGAGAATGTTGCAGCTCTTCACCGCGCGCCCGTTCATGTGGATGGTGCAGGCGCCGCACTGGCTGGTGTCACAGCCGACATGCGTGCCGGTGAGCCGCAGTTGCTCGCGGATGAAGGCAACCAGCAGTGTTCGCGCCTCGACTTCGGCGCTGACCGGTTTGCCGTTCACGGTCATCGATACGTTCATGGATCCCTCCTTCGTTGGAATGCTGTTTTTGTCGCGAACATGCGCTGCAAGACCGACTTCCTCGCTTGGCGCAGGCCCGCAACTCCTGTTGGGTCTCAGTCTGAATCAGATTCTGCTTTCGCTGCGTGCCGCAAGAAGAAGAGGGCGCACGCTGCCGCGCAAGGCATCAAGCCGCCTAGACGCGGGGGGACTAGGCTAAACCATGAATTGCTTCGAATCAACTGGGGGTAGCGCGGGGGGTAGCGGCCGGAGAATAGGAACGACATTGCATATTGGAACCTCCGCATTAGCCGTGCTAAGTTCGCGTCATTTTGTTCCCGGGCTTCAACATTTCGAACAACCGGGCAATAATCGAGGAGGAAATTCATGGACGTTTCACGCCGGCAGTTTTTCAGGATCTGCGCGGCCGGGATGGGAGGCTCGTCCGTCGCGATGATGGGCTTCTCGCCTACACCGGCCCTAGCGGAGGTACGCAGCTTCAAGCTCGCCAAGACTACCGAGGCACGCAACACCTGCCCTTATTGCTCGGTAGCCTGCGGGGTCATCCTGTACAGCATGGGCGATAGGGCCAAGAATGCCAAGTCGCGCATCATCCATATCGAGGGGGATCCGGACAACCCCGTGAACCGCGGATCGCTTTGCCCGAAGGGCGCCGGCCTGCTCGACATGGTGCACAGCCCCAAGCGCCTCACGCACCCGGAAGTGCGCGAGCCGGGCAGCAGCGAATGGAAGCGGATTTCCTGGGACGACGCACTGACGCGCATCGCCAAGCTGATGAAGCAGGACCGCGACAAAAATTTCGTCGCCAAGAACGCCAAAGGCGATACGGTCAACCGCTGGATGACCATGGGCATCCTCGCTTCCAGCGCGACCAATAACGAGGGCGGCTACCTGACGCACAAGGTTTTCCGCAACCTCGGCATCCTCTCGGTCGACACCCAGGCACGCATCTGACACTCCCCGACGGTGGCCAGTCTGGCCCCGACGTTCGGGCGTGGCGCGATGACCAACCACTGGGTTGACATCAAGAACGCCGATCTCGTCATCATCATGGGCGGCAATGCCGCCGAAGCCCACGTTTGCGGCTTCAAGTGGGTGGTGGAGGCCAAGGAGAAACGCGGCGCGAAGCTGATCGTCGTCGATCCGCGCTTCAATCGCTCCGCGGCGGTCGCCGACTACTACGCGCCGATCCGCTCGGGCACCGACATCGCATTTCTCGGCGGGGTCATCAACTACCTGCTGACGAAGGACAAGATCCATCACGAGTACGTCAAGAACTACACGGACGCAACTTTCCTCGTGCATGAGGGCTTCGATTTCAAAGATGGCTTCTTCTCCGGCTACAACCCGGAGAAGCGCAGCTACGACAAGTCGACCTGGAATTACCAGATGGGCAAGGATGGCTACGTCCTCGCGGACGAGACCATGCAGAGCCCGAACTGCGTCTACCAGCTGATGAAGAAGCACTACTCGCGCTATACGCCGGAACTGGTCAGCTCGATCACCGGCACACCGCAGGACCGCTTCCTCAAGATCTGCGAAATGATCGCTGCGACCGCGGCCGGCGACAAGACCATGACCATTCTGTATGCACTTGGCTGGACGCAGCACTCCGTCGGCAGCCAGAATATCCGCACCATGGCCATGATCCAGCTGCTGCTCGGCAACATCGGCCAGGCCGGCGGCGGCATCAACGCGCTGCGCGGGCACTCGAATGTGCAGGGCATTACCGACATGTGCCTGCTGACGACCAACCTGCCCGGCTACATGACGCTGGCAAACGAGACCGAGCAGGACTTCAAGGTCTATCTCGAGAAGCGCTCGCCCAAGCCGCTGCGGCCGAACCAGATGAGCTACTGGCAGAACTACCCGAAGTTCCATGTCAGTCTGATGAAGGCATGGTACGGCAACGCAGCGACGAAAGAAAACGACTTCTGCTTCCACTGGCTGCCGAAGTTCGACAAAGGCTACGACGTGCTGCACATGTTCGAGCGCATGCATCAGGGCCAGATGAACGGCTTTATCGCTCAGGGCTTCAACCCGATCGCCGCCGTGCCCAACAGCAAGAAAGTGGCCAATGCGCTGGCGAAACTCAAGTTCCTGGTGGTGATCGACCCGCTTGCGACCGACACGTCGGAGTTCTGGAAGCCAGCCGGGGAATTCAACGAGGCCGATCCGTCCAAGATCCAGACCACGGTGTTCCGCTTGCCGGCCGCCTGCTTCGCCGAGGAGGACGGTTCCTACACCAACTCCGGGCGCGTGCTGCAGTGGCATTGGAAGGGCGCCGCCCCGATGGGCGAATCGAAGTCCGACGCGGACATCGTCGCCGGGCTCTTCGTCCGGCTGCGCGCGATGTACGCCAAGGACGGGGGAGCTTTTCCCGATCCTATCCTCAAGCTGGACTGGCCCTACCGGCATGCAGAGGAACCCTCGCCCGAGGAACTGGCAAAGGAATTCAACGGCAAAGCGCTGGTCGATCTCGAAGATCCGAAAGAGAAAGGCAAGATCCTGGTCAAGGCCGGCGATCAGGTACCGAGCTTCGCCTTCCTGCGCGACGACGGCTCGACAGCCTGCGGCAACTGGCTCTATTCGGGCGCTTGGACCCAAGCCGGCAACATGATGGCGCGGCGCGACGCTTCCGACCCGTCAGGTCTGGGCCAGACCCTGAACTGGGGCTTCGCCTGGCCGGTCAACCGGCGCATCCTCTACAACCGCGCCTCGGCCAATCCAGCGGGCAAACCGTGGGACCCGAAGCGAAAGGTCATCGCCTGGGACGGCAAGAAATGGGGTGGCAACGATGTGCCGGACATGAGACCCGACGCAGCGCCGGAACAAAACGTCGGTCCCTTCATCATGAACCCGGAGGGCGTAGCCCGCCTGTTCGCGCTGGGGCGGATGGCCGAGGGCCCATTCTCCGAGCACTACGAACCGTTCGAATCACCACTGGACGTGAATCCGATGCACCCGAAGAATCCGAAGGCCAAGTCGAATCCGGCCGCACGGGTGTTCAAGGGAGACATGGAGCAATTCGGCACGGCCAAGGATTTCCCCTACGTAGGTACTACCTACCGCCTGGCCGAGCACTACCACTTCTGGACCAAGAACGTCGAGCTCGACGCGATAGTCCAACCGGAGCAGTTCGTCGAGATCGGCGAGGAGCTGGCCAAGGAAAAGGGCATTGCCGCAGGCGACAAAGTGGTGGTGCGTTCCAACCGCGGCAAGATCAAGGCGGTAGCCGTAGTGACCAAGCGCATTCGCGCGCTCGACGTAGCGGGCAAGAAAGTACATACCGTGGGCATCCCGCTGCACTGGGGATTCGTCGGCGTCGCGAAGCCGGGCTACCTCGCCAACACGCTGACGCCGTTTGTCGGCGACGCTAACGTGCAGACGCCGGAGTTCAAGGCGTTCCTCGTCAACATCGAGAAAGCCTAAGGAGGAACGCCATGGCACTGCAATCCCTGGATATCAAGCAACGCTCGGCCACCACCACACCCTCGCCCTCGGTGCGGCAGACGGCGGAGGTGGCCAAACTGATCGATACCACCCGCTGCATCGGCTGCAAAGCCTGCCAGGTGGCTTGCATGGAGTGGAACGACGTTCGCGACGAGATGGGTTCGGTCAACGGTACCTACAACAACCCGACCGACCTCACCGCCAATTCGTGGACGGTCATGCGATTCTACGAGAAGGAGAACGCCAACAAGTTCGACTTCGAATGGCTGATCCGCAAGGACGGCTGCATGCACTGCGCGGACCCTGGCTGCCTCAGGGCCTGTCCCTCGCCGGGCGCCATCGTGCAGTACGCCAACGGCATCGTGGATTTCCACGAGGAGAACTGCATCGGCTGCGGCTACTGCATCACCGGCTGCCCGTTCAACGTGCCGCGCATTTCCAAGAAAGACGGCAAAGCGTACAAATGCACGCTGTGTTCGGACCGCGTCGCCGTCAATCTCGAGCCGGCCTGCGTCAAGACCTGCCCGACCGGCGCCATCATGTTCGGCAGCAAGCAAGACATGATCGCCCAGGCCGAGACCCGAACCGCCGAGCTCAAGGGCCGCGGCTACGCCAATGCGGGACTCTACGATCCACAGGGGGTGGGCGGCACGCACGTGATGTACGTGCTCAAGCACGCCGACCAGCCCGGCGAGGTCGGCCTGCCGGCTGATCCGGCGATCAACCCGCTGGTGCACCTGTGGAAGGGCGTGGCCAAACCGCTGGCGACCGCGACCATGGCCCTGGTCGGACTCGCCGGGCTGTTCCACTACATAACCAAAGGTCCCAATGAAGTCTCGAAGGAGACCGAGAAGGAACTGGAGAAGGAGGACGCAGCATGATCCGCGATCCGAAAGACTTGCAGCGCTATACGGCTTCCGAGCGCGTGAACCACTGGCTGGTCGGGATGTGCTTCATCCTGCTCGCCTTGTCCGGCCTCGCGTTCTTCCATCCGCTGTTCTGGCCGCTCGTCGATCTGTTCGGCGGCGGGGCATGGGCGCGCATCTTGCACCCCTTTGTCGGTATCGTCATGACGGCGTTGTTCGCCATCATGTTCCTGCGCTTTTGGTCGCTCAACATCATGACGTCCACGGATCGGCAGTGGTTGAGCCGCGTCGGCGAGATGGTGGACGGTTCCGACCAGAACATGCCGGAACAGGGCAAATACAACGGCGGGCAGAAGCTCGTATTCTGGGCATCGGCGATCTGCATCCTGCTGATGATTCTGAGCGGCATCGTCATGTGGCGCGCCTACTTCAGTTTTGCCGTCGACCTCGTGCGCTTGAGCGCCGTGATTCACTCGGCCGCTGCCGTGGTGATGATCTGCGTCATCGTCGTCCACGTGTACGCCGCGATCTGGGTCAAGGGCACCGTCCGCGCCATGTGGTACGGCACCGTGACGCGCGCCTGGGCGCGGCAGCATCACCGCGCCTGGTATCGCCAGGTAACGGGCAAGTAGCAAGCGAGCGGCAGCCGCGGGCCGCGCGCCTGTGGCTGCCGCAGGGAGCGCAATGAACGAAATGCTGTTGGCTGAACATCCGCCTCAACCCGCGAGCGAAGCGCCGCGTGTCGTTGCGCCGGCGCGCGACGCGATCTTTGCGGACCGCGCGCGCCGCTTCGCAGTGCTCGCCGAAGGCCATGCGCTCGGAGACTGGTTGCGCTTTCTCGGCCGCCTGACGCAGGCGCAGCACCAGGCGCTGCTCGGCATGCCCGCACTGCCGCTCCCCGACGCGGCGGCACGCGAGAGCGCGCACAGTCACGCCATGCCGCTGCTGCCCGCACGGCACTGGCCGCGCGACGCGGCGTGGAAACACGCGCTGCGGAGCATTCTTGGCGCCGTGAAGTCCGACGCGTCGGAGATGGTGCGACAAAGCTGCGCCGCGCTCGACGCCGCCCCCGACGAGCAACTCGAAGCGCTTGCCGAACGCGTGCTGTACACGGAACTGTACGGCGAGGACGCGGCGCTGCTGCCCTTCGTGGCCGCAGCGCTCCAGGTCTACTGGACCGCGCTCGCCGCAGCGCTCGGCGCCGGCGAAATCCGGGCGCTCGACGTGCCCGGCGTCTGCCCCTGCTGCGGCAGCCCGCCGGTGGCGAGCATAGTGCGCATCGGCCCGGAGACGAACGGCCTGCGCTATCTGCACTGTTCGCTGTGCAACACCGAATGGAACCTCGTGCGCGTGAAATGCGCGGTCTGCGATGAAACCGCGAAGGTAGCATACCGGCACATCGAAGGCTCGGGCATCGGAAATGCGGAGGCGATGCGCGCGGAAACCTGCGACGATTGCATGAGCTACCTCAAGATCCTCTACCAGGCGAAAGCGCCCGACGGCGATCCGGTGGCGGACGATCTGGCCACGCTTGCGCTCGACATGCTCGTCGACGAGGCCGGCTACGCGCGCGTGGGCCCCAACCTGCTGTTCGTTCCCGGCGGCAGCTAGCGCCTTGCCGATCAACTTTCTGCCCGGTCCGGGTGAAAGCATGAACCAACTCTCGCAACTACCCTCAGTAGATCGCCTGCTCGCCGAGCCCCGGCTGGCCGGACTCGCCGCAATTCACGGCCGCGCCCTCGCCACAGACGCCGTGCGCGCCGAACTCGCCGCTGCGCGCGCGGCGGCAAGAAACAGCGGCAGCATCCCCGCGGCTGCGGCACTGGCCGCGGCTATCGCAGCACGCATCGAGCGGAGCGCGCGCCCGAAGCTGCGCCGCGTGTTCAACCTGACCGGGACCGTGCTGCACACCAATCTGGGGCGCGCATCCCTGCCGCAGGAGGCGATCGACGCGCTGGTGATGGCCGCGCGTTCGCCCTGCGCGCTCGAGTACGACATCGAGACCGGCGGGCGCGGCGACCGCGACGACGTGGTCGGCGAGCTCCTGCGCGAGTTGACCGGAGCCGAAGCGGCCACCGTGGTCAACAACAATGCCGCGGCGGTGTTCCTGCTGCTCAACACGCTGGCTCAGCGCAGGGAAGTGGTCGTCTCGCGCGGCGAACTGATCGAGATCGGCGGCGCCTTCCGCATCCCGGACATCATGAAGCGCGCCGGCGCCAAACTCGTCGAAGTCGGCACGACCAATCGCACGCATGCGAAAGATTTCGCCGAAGCGCTCGGTGGGCGCAGCGCCATGCTGATGAAGGTGCACACCAGCAATTACGCAATCCAGGGATTCACGAAAGCCGTTCCCGAAAGCGAACTGGCCGCAATCGCCCACGATCGCGGAATTCCTTTCGTCGTGGACCTGGGCAGCGGCACGCTGATTGACCTGGAACGATGGGGCCTGCCGCACGAGCCGACCCCGCGCGAGGCCATCGCCGCCGGCGCCGACCTGGTCAGCTTCTCCGGCGACAAGCTGCTCGGCGGCCCGCAAGCGGGCATCCTCGCCGGCCGCAAGGAACTGATTGCCAGCGTCAAGAAGAATCCGCTGAAACGCTGCTTGCGCGTCGGCAAAATCACGCTCGCCGCGCTCGAGGCCGTACTGCGTCTTTACCGCGATCCCGACACGATCGCCGAACGCCTGACGACCGTCCGCTTGCTGACTCGCCCCGAAGCCGACATCCGCGCCCAGGCCGAACGCATATTGCCCGCGCTCCACGAAGCGCTAGGGTCGTGGCCGGTGTGCGTCGCCATCGAGCCGCTGGCGAGCCAGATCGGCTCCGGCTCGCTGCCCGTGGACCGGCTGCCCTCAGCCGGGCTCGTGATACGCCCGCGGGGCAAGCGCGCCGGTATCCTGCATACGCTGGAGCAGCGTTTGCGCGGCCTGCCCGTGCCCGCAATCGGACACATCGCCGACGATGCGCTGCGTCTGGACCTGCGCTGCCTGACACCGGCTGAGGAGCGGGAGTTCGCCGCTCAGCTGACACGCATCGGGCCACCCAAATGATAGTCGGTACCGCCGGCCACATCGACCACGGCAAGACTACGCTGGTGCGGGCCTTGACCGGGGTGGATACGGACCGCCTGCCCGAAGAAAAGGCGCGCGGCATCACGCTCGACCTTGGCTACGCCTACACCGACGGCGGCCTGCTCGGCTACATCGATGTGCCGGGCCACGAGAAGCTGGTGCACAACATGCTCGCGGGCGCGACGGGCATCGACTTCCTGCTGCTGGTCGTTGCCGCCGACGACGGGCCCATGCCGCAGACGCGCGAGCACCTGGCCATCGCTTCCCTGTTGGGACTCGAGCGCGGCGCGGTGGCGCTGACCAAGATCGACCGGGTCGCGCCGCCGCGTCTGGACGCGGCACGCGAGGAACTCGCTGCGCTGCTCGCCGGCACGCCGCTGGCGCGGGCGCCGGTATTCCCCGTCGCCGCGCCGAGCGGCGAAGGCGTGGCTGAACTGCGCACGCACCTGCAAGGGTCCGCGGCTGCGCTCGGCCAAGGCCAGGCACGCGGCGGCTTCCGCCTCGCCGTGGACCGCGCGTTCAGCCTGAAGGGCGTGGGCCTGGTGGTGACCGGTACGGCATTCTCGGGCCGCGTCGCCGCCGGCGACACGCTGACGGTGACGCCGCCGGGGCTGCCGGTGCGGGTGCGCGGATTGCGCGTACACGACCAGCCTGCGCAGGAAGGACGCGCCGGACAACGTATCGCCCTCAACCTCGCCGGCAACATTGAGCAGGCCCAGCTCGCGCGCGGCATGTGGGTCGTGGCGCACGGGCTGCACCTGCCGGTGCAGCGCTTTCAATGCGAAGTGCGCGCGCTCGAACCGCTGCGCCATTGGCTGCCGCTACATGTGCACCTGGGTGCGTCCGACGTAACCGGCCGGTTGGCGCTGCTGGAAGGAGACATGCTCGCGCCGGGCGCGACCATGCTTGCCGAGATTCTCCTGGCCAAACCCATCGGTGCAATCGCCCACGACCGCTTCATCCTGCGCGACCAGTCGGCGACGCGCACGCTGGGTGGCGGTCGCGTGCTGGACATTTTCCCGCCGGCGCGCCACAAGCGCGCGCCGGAGCGGCTCGCGCTGCTGCGCCTGCTTGGTGACGAGGACCCGGTGCCGGCGCTGAACGCCGCCCTCGGACAGCAGCCAGCCGGCGTCGACCTCGCCCGCTACGCGGCGAACCGCAACCTGGACGACTCCGAATCGCTCTGGCGGACGCTGGGTCTCAAAGTAAGCGGCGAGCCTGGAGCGCATGTCGGTTTCTCCGCCGCCGGCTGGACGCAACTGCGCGACCGCCTGCTTGCCGCGCTCGCCGCCGAGCACGAGCGCGCTCCGGATATGATCGGTGTCGAACGTGAGCGCCTGCGCCGGCTCACTCTGCCGGCGCTTTCGCGCGGGGCTTTCGACCAGCTTGTCGCCGAACTCAGCGCGGATGGAAAGCTGGCCCAGACCGGCGGCTGGCTGCACCAGCCCGGGCACCGCGCCACGCTCGCAGCGACAGATACCAGCCTTTGGCAACAGCTGCGGCCGCTCCTCGACGCCGCGCCGTTCCAGCCGCCGCGGGTGCGCGATGCAGCGCGAGCAAGCGGCATCGCCGAAGAGAGCGTGCGGGCGCTGATGAAACGCGTGGCGCGCGTCGGATTCGTCTATCCGGTCGCCCACGACCACTATTTCACAGCGGAGGCCGTGGCGGGACTCGCGGCGCACGTCGATACGCTCTGTGCGCACGACGGCGCGGCGCGCGCCGCCGCGTTGCGCGACGCCATCGGCGGCGGACGCAAGGTCGCCATTCATATCCTCGAATTTTTCGATCGCGTCGGCTACACTCGGCGCGTCCACGATGCCCATGTCCGGCGCGAGCCCGGCGCGGTGCGTCAGTGGGTGTTGCAGTGAACGGAAGAGATCGTCCCCCGGTGGGGCGGCCGGTCTTCAAAACCGGCAGGGGCCGCCAAGCGGTCCCTGGTGGGTTCGACTCCCACTCTCTTCCGCCAGTTTCTTCGATGCCGAAGGAGTTTGCCTGATGGCGCGTGTAGTCTTCCGCGGTGCCATACCAGATGGCCTGCTCTACGACATCCGCTACGACATGTGGGTCAGAAACGACGGCGATGAAGTTGTCATCGGCGCCACCAGCCTGGGCATTTTCAATGCAGGCGAAATAATCGCGTTCACCGCCAAACCCAGAGGCGCAGTGATCGACAATGGGCGCGGCCTGGGCACGGTCGAGTGCGCCAAGACGATCCTGGCGGTGCACGCTCCGCTCTCCTTCGTGCTCACGCAAGCCAACGAAGAAGCCGAATGCAATCCGGCGCTGGTGAACACGGACCCTTACACCCGCGGCTGGATGGTGCGCGGCCGTCCGCGCAACTGGGCTGCGGATTGCGCTGCGCTGGTCGATTCAGCCGCCTACCGGCACCATGTTCTCGCGGTGGAGCCGGATGCGCAGATCGAATGAGCCAACAACGCACAAAGCTCGCAATACTGCTGCTCGCGGCGACACCGGAGCGACCGGAGCTGTGCGCAAGCGCATTCGTGCATGCCGCCGCGGCAGCCGCGCTCGACTGCGAAGTCGAGATTCACTTCAGCGGCGCCGCCAGCCGGCTGCTCGTCGCAGGTGAGGCCGCGCGCCGCTCCGTCGCCGCCAATGACGGCAAATCGCTCTATCTCTTCATGCGCGAGGCGGCGAACTTGGGCGTGCACTTTGTAGGTTGCGCGATGGCGCTAAACGAGCATATACGAAAAGGCGAGGCGTACATTCCGGAATACAGCGGCAGCGCCAGCGTCACCGACTTTGTGCTGCGCACACTCGATCCGGAATGGGCAACGCTGGTGTTTTAGCGCCAGTCGGGCCGGGAGCGAGTGCCCAGGGGCACGCAAGCAATCAAGCGCAATTACGCGACGCGCCTGCTTGACCAGTGCCGGAACGAAGCATAATCTTGGACGCCTCGCGCAAGGCGAATTTTGATATGTTGCGCTCTTCATATTTATGACCCCACCTGGATTGTGGAATTGACGCGAAATCAGGCAATCTCGGTCAAATCGGCAGAGGTGTGAAATGGACAGTGTCGATCTCGAAGTTCTGCGCAGCGCCAGCAGCTGGTACAAGTCCGGGCACGCAGTCGTGCTCGCCACCGTGGTCAAGACCTGGGGTTCGTCCCCGCGCCCGCTCGGGGCGATGCTCGCGATCCGCGACGACGGCCAGCTGTCCGGTTCGGTATCGGGCGGCTGCGTCGAGGACGACCTGATCGAGCGCGTGCACGATCACAAGCTCGCCGGCGACAAGCCCGAGGTCGTCACTTACGGCGTGACCAAGGAACAGGCCGACCGCTTCCGCCTGCCCTGCGGCGGCACGCTGCAGCTAGTGCTGGAGCCGGTCAGGGACGGCGCGGGGGTGGACGAACTGCTCGCGGCGATCGAGCGCCACGAGCTGGTGGCGCGTTATCTCGATATCGATACGGGCAAGTCGCGCATCGAACCCGGCCGCTGGTCCGACGCGCTCGAATTCGACGGCAAGCTGCTGAAGACGGTGCACGGCCCGCACTGGCGCCTGCTCATCATCGGCGCGGCGCAGCTGTCGCGTTACCTGGCGCAGATGGCGCAGGCGCTCGATTACCAGGTCACCGTATGCGATCCGCGCGAGGAATACGCCGAAGCCTGGGACGTCGCCGGCGCGCCGGTCGATCGCCGCTACCCCGACGACGTGGTGCAGGCGATGAACCTGGACGCGCACAGCGCCGTGGTCGCCATCACCCACGATCCCAAGCTCGACGACGCGGCGCTGCTCGAAGCCCTGAAGTCGCCCGCGTTCTACGTCGGGGCGCTGGGCTCCAAGGCCAACAACGACAAGCGCAGGAAGCGCCTGGCCGATTTCGACCTGTCGGCGGGAGAGATCGCGCGCCTGCATGGACCGGTGGGACTGAGGATAGGCAGCCGCACCCCGCCGGAGATCGCCGTGGCGATCCTCGCCGAGATGACCGCGGTGCGCCGCGGCGTGCAGATTCCGCAGACCATGGAGCCGCCCAAGGCCGGCGTCGAAGCCGGCTGCGGCCTGCCGCAGAATTGAAGCATGTCCGCCGGCCCTTGCGGCATCCTGCTCGCGGCCGGCGCATCGACGCGCTTCGGTTCGGATAAATTACTGCATCGACTGGAGGGCGGCAGGCCGATCGCCGCAGTTGCGCTCGCCCATCTGCGCGCCGCGCTGCCGCACGTCGTTGCCGTGGTGCGCCCCAGCGCCACCGCGCTGGCGAATCTGCTGAGCGAAGGCGGCGCGACCGTGATTCTGTGCGCCGATGCCGATGCCGGCATGGGCGCCAGCCTCGCCGCTGGCGTGGGCGCTGCGGCCGATGCTTCGGGCTGGGTCATCGCGCTCGCGGACATGCCTTATATCAAGCCGGAGACCATTGCGAAAGTCGCGGCATCGCTCTCAGGCGGCGCAGACATCGCCGCGCCCGCCTACCGCGGCGCGCGCGGCCACCCGGTGGGCATCGCCGCGCAATTCAGGGCGCAGCTGCAGGCCTTGCATCAGGACGAGGGCGCGCGCGCGCTGCTGCAGCAGCATGCGGACCTCATCCGCCTGGTCGAAGTGGACGACCCTGGCGTCTGCCGCGACATCGACACGCCGGCCGACCTCTAGCCGGCCGGCCGTAGGAGCGATCGCCGCTCAGTAGTGAAACTCGGCGATCGAGATGTTCTTGTCTTTCGCCGGCCAGTTCTGCATGGTGATCGACTCGTCGTTGAAGCGCGCCGGCACCGGGCGCATCGGCCCCTCGGGCAGCAGCAGCTTGCCGGTCGAGGTGCCGGGCACGCCCTGATTGATCCCGGGCGGCACCTTGCCGTCGAGCAGGAACACGTCGCGGCCATGGCCGAAATAGCCGCGCGGCCGGCTCATGATGAGCACGCTGCCGGCTTCGGCCTCGCCCTTGGCGAAATCCGCGGGGCGCAGGTGCACAATGTCGCTCGAGCGCGGAAACGGCGAACGGTAGATGTGGGTGATCGCATGCCCCGGCGCATGGATCACGAACTCGTAGTAGGCATCCGGCTTCGCCGCGAACGGGCCCCACAGGCCGTCCGCCCCCGAGGTCTTCGCATGCGCCGCCGCGCCGATGCGCGCGCCAGTAGTCGGCGAAACCGCGTAGATCTCGACTCGGGCGCCGGCCACGGGCAGATTGGTGGGCACGCCGCCCTGCACCTCACTCACCTTGCCGTTGAGCAGCACCGCCGCCTCGGGCGCAACGTCGGTACGCGCGGGCGCACGGCCGGTGACGAAGCGGTACATCTGCGCGAACGCAAGCGGCCCGAACGCGGTTTCGCGGTGGTCGATCTTCGGGATCACCACGTTTTCCGCGCCTTTGAGCGCGGGGCCGTCGTAGCCTACGCCGGTGGGCCGGCCGGGCTTGCCGACGAACAAGCCGTCGGGCTGCGCATACTTGTCGTTGCTGTCGCTGCGTATGGTCATGAAGCGCACGCCCGCGACCACTTCGTCCGCGCCGGCATTGAGCCGGCTCAAGAATTCGCCCTTGCCGTTGAACTCGCTGCCGCGCGTCTCCTCCCAGTCGTACACGCCGTGGTTGGGCGTGCCGCATAGCACCGCCGCGGAAACGTAGGCGGCGCCGCCGCCATTCTTGAGGTAGTTGCGAATCGCGTAGCCGCCGCGCGAATTACCGATCAGCACCACCTTGTCGGCGCCGGTGCGCTTGCGCACCGCGACCACTTCTTTCGCGAGTTCCGCCATCTGCTCCGCGGTGGAGGAGCGCAGCGCCTGCGGCTGCGCATCGACGTTGCGCGAGAGCGGGTTGGGTAAATCCACCGCGTCGAGCAGCCTGCGATCGTAGCCGTTCGACTCGAAGCGCCAGAGCGTGGTTTCCCACAGCGCCGCGCTATCGCCGTTGCCGTGCACGAAGACGATGGGCAACTGCGGTGGCGCCGCCGGCTGAAACAGGGCGCAGGCGCCCAGCGACAGCGACAGTACCAGCGCGCCGGCACGGCGCAGCAATGCGGACATGGTGTTCTCCCGGATGAGCCTGATGGCGATGGCATCAATATACATCCGGCACGGCCGCGGCGCTGGCTGCACCGCGCGCGGCGCCGCGCTTATACTATGCGCCCGAGCCCAACACCCGGCCTGTATTGCGGAGTCTTCGCCGATGCGCCTGCGTACCGATCTATTCCTGCCTGCGCTCCTGCTGCTGCTCGCCGTGCGCGCGACCGCGGCCGCGCTGCCGCTGGACGCGCGCGGCCAGCCCACGCTCGCGCCGATGCTGGCGCAGGTGACGCCGGCGGTGGTCAACATCTCGGTGCTCACGCGCGCGCCGGTGGAGGAGAACCCGCTGTTCCAGGACCCCCTGTTCCGGCGCTTTTTCAACATTCCGGACCGCCCGGCGCGCGAGGAGCAGAGTACCGGTTCGGGCGTGATCGTGGACCGCGCGCGCGGCTACGTCGTCACCAACAATCACGTCATCGACAACGCGCAGCAGATCGTGGTGACGCTGAAGGACCGGCGCACGTTCAAGGCGCAGCTGGTCGGCACCGACCCGGGTACGGACGTGGCCGTGCTCAAGATCGAAGCGCTCGGCCTCGTGGAACTCAAGTTCGGCGATTCGGACAGCATGAACGTCGGCGATTTCGTGGTCGCCATCGGCAACCCCTTCGGCATCGGTCAGACGGTCACCTCGGGCATCGTCAGCGCGCTCGGGCGCACCGGCCTGGGCATCGAGGGCTACGAGGATTTCATCCAGACCGACGCCTCCATCAATCCGGGCAATTCGGGCGGCGCGCTGGTGAACCTCGCCGGCCAGCTCATCGGCATGAACACCGCCATCATTGGCCCCTCGGGCAGCAGCGCCGGCATCGGCTTCGCCGTGCCCTCGAACATGGTGCGCACGGTGATGGAGCAGATCATCCGCTTCGGCGAAGTGCGCCGCGGCCGCGTCGGCGTGGTCACGCAGGACCTGACGCACGATCTCGCGCAGACGCTGGCGGCGGGCTCGGTCAACGGAGCCGTCGTGGTCAAGGTCGAGCCGGGCTCACCCGCAGAGAAGGCGGGACTGAAGCCGCGCGACATCGTCACCGCCATCAACAGCAAGCCGGTGCGCAGCTCGGCCGATTTGCGCAATCGCATGGGCCTGATTCCGGTGGGCGAAGAGGTGGAGCTGCAGGTGCAGCGCGGCACGCGGCCGCTCGCCTTGCGCCTGCGCATCGCCGAGCTCTACACCGCGACCGCGATTCCGGGCGAGGCGGTGCCACAGCTCGCCGGCGTGCGCGTGTCCGACATCGAGCAGGGCATGCCGCTGTACGGCATGGTCGAAGGCGCGATCATCACGCGCATCGAACCGAACAGCCCCGGCGCCAGGACCGGCCTGCGCCCGGGAGACGTGCTCTACGGCGTCAACCGCAGACGCGCGCGCTCGGTGAAGGAGCTGCTCGCGCTGCTGCACCAGGCGGAGCGGCCGCTGCGCATTTTCCTGCTGCGCGGCGACTCGCGCCTCACCCTGACCATACGCTGAGGTCAATCATGAGCCTCACCCTGTACCAGTTTCCGGCAGCCTTCGGCCTGCCCAATGCCAGCCCGTTCTGCATGAAGCTCGAGACCTATCTGCGCATGGCGCAGATACCCTACAGCTGCCGCTACGGCATGTACCAGCTGCGCGCGCCGAAAAAGAAGCTGCCCTACATCAAGGACGAGGACGGGCGCATCGTCGCCGACTCGCACCTGATCATCGACCACCTCAAGGCGACGCGCGGCGATCCGCTCGACGCGGCGCTCACGCCGGCGCAGCGCGCGCAGGCCACGCTGATATTGCGAACGCTCGAGGACAGCCTGTACTGGGCGCTGCTCCATGCGCGCTGGATCGACGCGCGCGGCTGGCCGCTGACGCGGCCGGCGTTCTTCGGCGCGCTGCCGCTGCCGCTGCGCTGGCTCATCCCCCCGATTGCGCGGCGCGCGCTCGCGCAGCAGCTATATGCGCAGGGCGCGGGCCGCCAGCAGCCGCAGGACATCTATGCCATCGGCGCTGCGGATCTCGCCGCGCTGTCGCAGCTGCTCGGAGCCCAGGATTATTTCCTCGGCGCGCAGCCGAGCTCGGTCGATGCCGCCGCGTATGCGTTTCTCGCCAACATCCTCGACGTGCCGCTCGAGGTGCCGCTGCTGCAGGCGGCGCGCAGCCACGCCAATCTGGGCGCCTACTGCGCGCGCATGCGCGCACGCTACTACGCCTGAGCCTGCGGCGCCCGGGTGCGCGCGCGGCGCAGTAAAATGCGATTTGCCCACGCCACCCGGTACCTTCCATGAACGCCAACGCCTCCCCCGCTCTTCCCGTCAATGCGCAGGACATCGCCGCCGCCGCCGCGCGCCTCGAGGGCCATGCGCACCGCACCCCGGTGCTGACTTCGCGCACCGTGGACGCGCGCTGCGGCGCCAGGGTCTGGTTCAAGTGCGAGAATTTCCAGCGCATGGGCGCGTTCAAATTTCGCGGCGCCTTCAACGCCCTGTCGCAGCTGACGCCGGAACAGCGCCACACCGGCGTGCTCACTTACTCTTCGGGCAACCACGCGCAGGCGGTGGCGCTGGCCGGATCGCTGCTCGGTTTGAAAACCGTCATAGTGATGCCGGCGGATGCGCCGCGGGTGAAGCTCGAGGCGACGCGCGGCTACGGCGCCGAGGTCGTCACCTACGATCCGCGCGCGGCGAAGCGCGAGGAACTCGCCGTGGCCATCGCGCGCGAACGCGGCATGACCGTCATCCCTCCGTATGACCACGCGCACGTCGTCGCCGGCCAGGGCACGGCGGCGAAGGAACTGATCGAGGAGGCCGGCGCGCTGGACTATCTGCTGGTGCCCTGCGGCGGCGGCGGGCTGCTTTCAGGCTGCGCCGTCGCGGCCAGCCACTGGTCGCCCGGCTGCAAGGTGATCGGCATCGAGCCCGAAGCGGGCGACGACGCCACGCGCTCGTTCCGCACCAAGACCCTGCAGCGCTGCGAGCATGCCGACACCATCGCCGACGGCGCGCGCACGCCCTCGCTCGGAACCATCACCTTTCCGCTGGTGCTGCACTACGTGCACGACATGCTCACGGTCGACGATACCGAACTGCTGCGCAGCATGTTCTGGATCTGGGAGCGCATGAAAATGGTGGTCGAACCCACCGGCGCGCTCGCTGCCGCCGCCCTGCTCGAGGGCAAGCTCGCGGCACGCCACGAATTCAGGGGCAAGCGCATCGGCGTCGTCATCTCGGGCGGCAACGCCGACTTCAAGGCGCTGTGCGCGCTGGCCTGAGCGCGCCGGGCCGGCAATGCCGCATCCCGCAGCCTCGGCTGAATTCCGCTTCTACGAAGAACTGAACGACTTCCTGCCGCCGGCGCAGCGCAAGCTCGCGTTCGGCTACAGCGTCGCCGGCACGCGTTCGGTCAAGGACGCGATCGAGTCCATCGGCGTGCCGCATACCGAAGTCGACCTGATCCTGGTCGACGGCGTGTCGGTCGGCTTCGGGCACGTGCTGCGCGGCGGCGAGCGCGTCGCGGTGTATCCGGTATTCGAGCGCCTGGACATCGCGCCGCTGCAGCATCTGCGGCCGCGACCGCTGCGCGAGCCGCGCTTCGTGCTCGATACGCACTTGGGGAAACTGGCGCGCCATCTGCGCCTGGCAGGCTTCGACTGCCTCTACCGCAACGACTACCGCGACAGCGAAATCATCAACGCCGCGCTGGCCGACCGCCGCATCGTCCTGACCCGCGACAAGGGCCTGCTCAAGCAGCGCCTGGTGACCCACGGTTACTTCGTGCGCAACATCGAATCGGAAAAGCAGCTGCGCGAAGTGGTGCGCGCCCTGCAGCTCGAATCCGCGCTGCGGCCGTTTACGCGCTGCCGCGAGTGCAACGCCGAATTGCGCGAGGTGCCGAAGGCGGAAGTGCTGGCGCGCCTGCCCGAGAAAGTGCGCGCCGCCTACGAACGCTTCAGCCTGTGCCCGGGCTGCGGGCGCGTCTACTGGGAAGGCACGCACTACCAGCGGCTGCGCCGGCTGTTGCAGCCGGCATGCGACGCCGCCGGCAGATGAGGCTCAGGCGGCCTTGTCCTTCATCGGGCAGGTATTGACGCCGATCAGGGAATAGAGCGGGCAGAAATTCACCAGCCCGGTCAGCAGCGGCACCAGCCCGACCAGACCCCACCAGCGCGCATTGCCTTCCAGAATGAATATCAGGCTGAGCACGCCCAGGCCCACAACAATGCGCAGAATCTTGTCTATGCCGCCTACATTCGCTTTCATGGTTTGTCCCCGTCTCGATGTTGGTAATGCCGGCGATCCTAAGCCTTGGCTGCACCCGGGTCTGTGACCGAAGTTACGCAGCGCCGCCGCCCGCCTCTGCCGCGGCCCGAACCGGTGTATTCTAGTCGCCGGGCGCGGGATCAGCGCAAGCGAGCCCGCCTGCCGCGACGCCAGGCGGGCATTTGCGCAGGCCCGCGGCGGCAAGCCGGAACGACGGATCGCAGGAGACATCATGGAAAATTCACCCATCGCACGCCTGTACGACGTACTCGAGCGCCAGCGTGCCGCTTTCGCCGAAGACATGAACCCGGGCCTGGCCGCGCGCCGGGACCGCCTGGCGCGACTCGCCGCCATGGGCGAAAAGCATGCAAGCGCGATCGACCAGGCGATCAGCGCCGACTTCGGCCATCGCTCCTCGCACGAAACGCAGATGGCCGAGCTGGTGCTGGTGGGCGCGTCGATACGCCACGCGCAGCGCCACCTCAAGGCCTGGATGAAGCCGCGGCGCATGCCCACGGCCATGCACTACCGCCCGGGCAGCAACCGCCTGCTGCGCCAGCCGCTGGGCGTGGTGGGCATAATCGCGCCCTGGAATTATCCCTACCAGCTCGCGCTCGCCCCTGCAGTCGCCGCGCTTGCTGCCGGCAACCGCGTCATGATCAAGCCTTCGGAGCTGACGCCGCGCTTCTCCGAGCTGCTGCAGCAGATCGTGGCGGAGTTCTTCGCGCTGGAGGAAATGGCGGTGATCACCGGCGACGCCCAGACCGGCAAGGCGTTTACCGAACTGCCTTTCGACCACCTGTTCTTCACCGGCTCCACGGCGGTGGGAAAGCTGGTGGCGCAGGCGGCGGCGAAGAATCTGACCCCGGTGACGCTGGAACTCGGCGGCAAATCGCCGGCGATCCTCGACCCGTCGAGCGACATCGCCGAAGCGGCGCCGCGCCTCGCTTTCGGCAAGCTGCTCAACGCGGGCCAGACCTGCATTGCGCCGGATTATGTGTTCGTGCCCAAAGACCGCGTCGACCTGTTCGTCGAGCAGATGCACCGCGCTGTGGCGAAAATGTATCCGCGCCTCGCGGCCAACCGGGATTACTCCAGCATCGTCAGCGAGCGGCATTACGCGCGCCTGCAGGGCCTGATCGAGGACGCGGGCGCCAAGGGGGCGCGCATCGTCACCATCAATCCGGCCGGCGAGGACTTCGCCGCGGCCGCGCGCAAGCAGCCGCCGGTGCTTATCCTGGGCGCGACGCCGGAAATGAAAGTGATGCAGGAGGAAATCTTCGGGCCCGTCCTGCCGGTGCTCGCCTACGAGCGCATCGAGGAGGCGATCGCCTACGTCAATCGCCACGACCGCCCTCTCGCGCTGTATTGGTTCGGCAGCGACAAGGTCAACCGCGACAAGGTGCTCGCGCAGACCATATCGGGCGGCGTGACGCTGAACGACTGCATCTGGCATATCGCGCAGGAAGACCAACCCTTCGGCGGCGTGGGCGCGAGCGGCACCGGCTCCTATCACGGCGAATGGGGCTTTCGCACCTTCAGCAAGGAGAAGCCGGTGTTCGTGCAGCCGCGACTGAACGGCATGTTCCTCATGTACCCGCCGTTCGGCAGGACCTTCGAGCGCATGCTGGCGCTGCTCAAGCGCATCGCCTGAGCCCGCAGGGGTACCGGGCGCGGATAGTAATCGTATGTAAATTCAATCGATTACGCTAAAACGCTTGAGCTTGACTGCAACTCCGGGCAAGCCCGGGCACGCATGGTAAAATCGCACTTCCTCAATTCCGGAAGCGCCGCGCCATGTCCCCGCTCAACAATAATCTGGCCAGCATCGATCCCGAACTGTGGCAGGCGATCCAGGCGGAGAATCAGCGCCAGGAACATCACATCGAGCTGATCGCGTCGGAGAATTACGTCAGCCGCGCGGTGCTCGAGGCGCAGGGCTCGCAGCTCACCAACAAGTACGCCGAGGGGTATCCGGGCAAGCGCTATTACGGCGGCTGCGCGCAGGTCGACGTGGCCGAGGCGCTCGCCATCGAGCGCGCCAAGCAGCTGTTCGGCGCCGACTACGCCAACGTGCAGCCGCACTCGGGCTCGCAGGCCAACCAGGCGGTGTACACCGCGATGCTCAAGCCCGGAGACGCGATCCTCGGCATGTCGCTCGCGCATGGCGGGCATCTCACCCACGGCGCCTCGGTCAATCTGTCGGGAAAGCTTTACCACGCCCTGTCCTACGGGCTCGACGCAAACGAGCAGATCGATTTCGACGAAGTCGAGCGCCTGGCGCGCGAGCACAATCCGCGCATGATTGTCGCCGGCGCTTCGGCGTACTCGCGCATCATCGACTGGAAGCGCTTTCGCGACATCGCCGATGAGGTGGACGCCTACCTGATGGCCGACGTCGCGCATTACGCCGGCCTGATCGCAAGCGGCCTCTATCCAAGCCCGGTCGGCGTCGCCGATTTCGTCACCAGCACCACGCACAAGACGCTGCGCGGCCCGCGCGGCGGCCTGGTGCTCGCCGGCGCCGAGCACGAGAAGGCGATCAACTCGGCCGTGTTCCCGGGCCTGCAGGGCGGACCGCTGATGCACGTCATCGCGGCCAAGGCGGTAGCGTTCAAGGAGGCGCTCGCGCCCGAATTCAAAGCCTACTCGGCGCGGATCATCGCCAACGCGCGCGCCATGGCGCGGGTGCTGCAGGAGCGCGGCCTGCGCATCGTCTCGGGCGGCACCGACTGCCACATGTTCCTGCTCGACCTGCGCGCGAAGAAGATCACCGGGCGCGAGGCCGAGTACGCGCTCGGCCGCGCCCACATCACCGTCAACAAGAACGCGATTCCCAACGACCCGCAAAAGCCCACAATCACCAGCGGCATCCGCATCGGCAGCCCGGCGATCACCACGCGCGGATTCGGCACGGGCGAGGCCGAGCAGCTCGCGCACCTGATCGCGGACGTGCTCGAAGCGCCGCAAAGCGAATCCGTGCTGCAGCGCGTGCTGGCGCAGACTGAGGCACTGTGCGTGCGCCTGCCGGTCTACGGCGCGCAGGAAGCCGCGCGCCCGGCGGCGCGCAACGTCGCGCTGAGCGCTTGAGCGGCAGGCAGGCGCGCGAACGGCAGCCGAGCGCATCATGAAATGCCCTTTCTGCAAGGCTGACGATACCGCGGTCATCGACTCGCGCCTGTCCGAGGACGCCGCCAGCGTGCGCCGGCGGCGCCAATGCAAGGAATGCGGCAAGCGCTTCACCACCTACGAGCGGGTCGAGCTCGCCATGCCCACGGTGATCAAGTCCAACGGCTACCGCACCGCCTACGACCGCGAGAAGATCCGCACCGGCTTCATGCGCGCGCTGCACAAGCGCCCGGTGCCCACGGACAATGTCGACGACGCCATCAACCGCGTCGAGGCGCGCATCCTCGCGCTGGGCGAGCGCGAGATCAAGTCGCGCACCATCGGCGAGCTGGTGATGCGCGAACTGAAGAAGATGGACGACGTCGCCTATATCCGCTTCGCCTCTGTATACGAGGATTTCCAGCGCGTCGACGATTTCCGCGACGCCATCCTGCAGGTCAAGCGCCCGGGGCGCAAAACGCGGCGCCAGGCCCCATAGGGCCCGCGCATCGCGAGCGCGCCGCCCGCATGTTCAATCCCGCTGATCAGCACCACATGGCCGAGGCGCTGCGCCTCGCCGCGAACGGCCTGTACACCGCCACGCCCAATCCGCGCGTCGGCTGCGTCATCGCGCGCGACGGCCAGGCGCTGGGCGCGGGCTGGCATGAAAAGGCCGGCGGCCCGCATGCGGAAATCGTCGCGCTGCGCGTTGCCGGGGCGCGCGCGCGCGGCGCCACTGCCTACGTGACGCTCGAACCCTGCAGCCACCACGGCCGCACCCCGCCCTGCGTCGATGCGCTGATCGAGGCCGGCGTCGCGCGCGTGGTCGCGGCGATGCAGGATCCGAACCCGAAGGTCGCGGGCGCTGGCTTCGCGCGCCTGCGCGCCGCGGGCATCGAAGTCGAGTCCGGGCTGATGCAAGAGGAGGCGCAGGCGCTCAATGTCGGTTTCGTCGCGCGCATGAGCCACGGCCGCCCCTGGCTGCGCATGAAAATCGCGGCCAGCCTCGACGGCAGGACGGCGCTCGCCAACGGCCGCAGCCAGTGGATCACCGGGCCCGAGGCGCGCCGCGACGGCCATGCCTGGCGCGCGCGCGCCTGCGCCGTGCTAACCGGCATCGGCACCGTCATCGACGACGACCCGCAGCTCAACGTGCGCGAGGTCGAGACCACGCGCCAGCCGCTCAAGGTGCTGGTCGACAGCCGGCTGCAGCTGCCGCTCTCGGCCAGGCTGCTCGCGGGCGGCAGGCTGCTGGTCGCCGCCGCGGTGGAGGACAAGGCCGCGATCAGCGCCTTGCAGGACAAGGGCGCCGAGGTGCTGCTGCTGCCGAACGCGCAGGGCAAGGTGGAGCTGGCCGATCTCATGCGCGAGCTGGCACGGCGCGAGCTCAACGAGGTGCACGTCGAAGCCGGGTTCAAGCTCAATGGTTCGCTGCTGGGGGCCGGGCTGGTGGACGAGCTGCTGGTCTACCTCGCGCCCGGCATACTCGGCGACAGCGCGCGCGCCATGTTCAAGCTGCCCGAACTGACGGACCTTGCGCAAAAGCGGCTGGTACAATTCGCCGATGTGCAAACCATAGGGGGCGACCTGCGCATCCTGGCGCGGGTCCTGAACTGATCCATGTTTACCGGCATCGTCACTTCGATCGGCAAAATCACCAAGGCCGCGCCGCGCGACCAGGGCCTGCGCCTTGCCATCGATGCGGGCATGCTCGATCTTTCCGACGTGGCAGTGGGCGACAGCATCGCCGTCAACGGCGTCTGCCTCACCGTCATCGCGCTGCACGACGACCACTTCGAAGTCGACGTATCGCAGGAGACCATCAACTGCACCGCGGGGCTCGGCGGCCCGAACGAGGTCAACCTGGAAAAATCGCTGCGCCTGTCCGACCGACTCGGCGGCCACCTGATGTCCGGGCATGTCGACGGCGTGGGCGCAGTCGTGCGCTTCGAGCCCGCCGGAGAGAGCTTCCTGCTGGTGATCCGCGCACCGGGCGACCTGGCAAAATACATCGCGCGCAAGGGTTCGATCACCGTGAACGGGGTCAGCCTGACGGTCAACCGCGTGGAGGGAACGGATTTCGAGATCAACCTGATACCGCATACGCTTGCTGCGACCAATTTGAAGAATCTCAAACCCGGCAGCCCGGTCAACCTGGAGGTCGATCTGATCGCCCGTTACATCGAGCGCCTGCAGCATTACGGTGCCTAGCCGCCACTGCACCCTGGCCGGTGACGTCCCGCAACGCAGGGTCGCGCGCGCGCCAGCGCACTTTCCATCAACGGTGACCCCATGAAGAACCATGTGCGCCACCTGCTGCTCGTCCTCGTCGCGCTCGCGCTGATCGCCGCCCTCGTGTATCTCTACGACAAGACCCAGGCAGTCGACCTGCGCGAGCGCAACGAGATCGCTTCCCTGCTCGAAACCTTGCGCGACATCGACAGCCGCTGGGACATAGACGTGCTGCGCGAGCGCACCGAGCTCGACCCGAACCGGGCAGCGGCACCCAACCGCACGGCGACCGCGAAGAAGGCGCTTGCCAGCCTCAATGCCATCGCGCCGCAGGCCGGCAGCGCCGCCCTGTCCGAAGGCCTGGGCGCGCTGGGCCGGGCGATCCTGGAAAAGGCGGATATGGTGGAGAAATACACGGCCGAGAGCACGCGCGCCAAAATTGCGCTGCATACCGTGATAGCGGACGCAACGGCGCTGGGCGGCCAGGTCGGCGCGCCGGACAGCGGCGACGCGCGGCAGAAAGCGATCGAGCAGGCGGTCAACCAGCTGGTCGCCGCGGTGGAGCAGTATTACCTGATGGGCAAGGCGGCGCCGCCGATGAGCCTGCAGATGACCTCCAGCGTGGTGCGGGACCTGGCCGCCGGCGCTGGCGAGGCGACGCGCGCGCAGGCGGCCGAGATCGACGGCGCGGTGCAGGAACTGCTCAAGCACAAGCCGCTGGAAGAGGAGCTGTTCGCCAAGGTCTCGGCGCTGTCCTCAGGCCCGCGTTTGGACAAGATGAGCTTCTCCTTCAACCGCGAACTCGAAGATACGCTGCAGGAGAAGGAACTGTTCCGCGTCTATCTGCTCGCTTACGCCGCGGCGCTGCTGGTCGGCGTCGGCTACCTGGGCGTGCGCCTCAAGACCGCGAACGAGCGGCTCGAGCTGCGCGTGATCGAGCGCACGCGCGAGCTGTCCGAGGCGCTGCGCCACCTGAAGGAATCGGAAGCGCAGCTGATCCAGTCGGAAAAGATGTCCTCCCTCGGGCAGATGGTGGCGGGAGTCGCGCACGAAATCAACACGCCGCTCGCCTACGTGAAGAACAGCCTGGGCACAGTGAGCGAACGCCTGGCGCAGATCAGCGATGCGATCGAGCAGTGCGAAAAGCTGGTGGCGCAGCTGGCTGCAGGCAAGGCCGATCCGGCCGGCCTGAACCGCCAGTACGCGCAGACCTCGGCGCTGCTCGCGAAGCTCAAGCAGCAGCGCGTGCTGGCCGAACTGGGCGGGCTGGTCAAGGACGGGATCTACGGCACCGGCGAGATGGCGGAGATCGTGGGCAACCTCAAGGACTTCAGCCGGCTGGACCGCAGCAAGGTGAGCAGCTTCAACCTCAACGACGGCCTCAACAGCTCGCTCGGCCTGGCGCGGCACATGCTCAAGGCGGTGAAGGTGACGCGCGAGTTCGGCGAAATTCCGGCGATCACCTGCGCGCCCTCGCAGATCAACCAGGTGTTCCTCAACCTGATCACCAACGCGGCGCAGGCGCTGCCCGATGCAGGCGGGGAGATCAGGCTCAGCACGCGCGCGGAGGCCGAAGGCGTGGTCGTCGAAGTCGCCGACAACGGCAAGGGCATACCGCCCGAGGTGCTGCCCAAGATCTTTGATCCTTTCTTCACCACCAAGGAGGCAGGCAAAGGCACCGGACTCGGCCTGTCGATCTCGTTCAAGATCGTCGAGCAGCACGGCGGTCGCATCAAGGCGGCCTCGGAGCCGGGCAAGGGCACCAAATTCACCGTGTGGCTGCCGCTCAAGCCGCCGGCCGAGGCGGCGCTGGCCGCATAGCCTGGTACGACATGAAAGGACACCTGCCCTCATACTTCCCTGAACCGAAGGCCATTTGGAGGATTCCGAAATGGCCTCGAAGATGGATTCGGCGCCGCGCATGAGCCACCCGTCCAAGATCGGGAAATACGACATCCTCGAGGTGCTCGGCCGCGGCGGCATGGGCGCGGTGTACAAGGGATTCGATCCGGCGATCTCGCGCGCGGTGGCGGTGAAGACCATCGCCAAATCCTCCCTCGACCAGGGCGAACTGGAGCACCTGCTGGCGCGCTTTCGCCACGAGGCGCAGGTGGTCGGCCGGCTCGCGCATCCGGGCATCGTACAGATCTACGACTACGGCGAGGACGAGGAACTCGCCTACATCGTGATGGAACTCGTGAACGGCCGGACGCTGCAGGAACACCTGGCGCAGCACGCCAATTACGACCTGCGCGAGGTGGGCGAGATCATCGGCCAGGTTCTGGACGCGCTCGGCCACGCGCACGCGGCAGGCGTGGTGCACCGCGACGTCAAGCCCTCCAATATCATGATCAACCGCGACGGCGGCATCAAGATCAGCGACTTCGGCATCGCGCACACGGAAGCGTCGGAACTGACGCAGCACGGCGACGTGCTCGGCACGCCGCACTACATGGCGCCGGAGCAGTTCCTCGGCCTGCCTATCGGCGCCGCCACCGATCTGTACGCGGTCGGCGTAATCGCCTACGACCTGCTCACCGGCCACAAGCCCTTCGTCGGCAGCACCGCGACGGTGATGCAGCAGGTGCTCAACCAGCGGCCCGCCGATCCGTCCAGCCTGAATCCGACGCTGTCGCCGCTCGTCGACCATGTGCTGCAGCGGGCGCTGGCGAAAAGGACCGAAGATCGTTTTCAGAGCGCGCGCGAATTCGCACAGGCGTTCCGCCTCGCCATCGAGGCGAGCCTTGCGCCGCCGGCGCCGTCCTCGGGGCTGCTCGACGCCGCGCAGCTGATCCAGGCCGGCGCTGCGGCCCAGGCGGCGCAGGCCGCGGCGGCGCTGCCCGAAGGCACGACCGAGGGCGCGATCAGCCTGGACCGCAGCGTGAAGAAGGCGCGCCTGCTGGTGGTGGACGACGAGGAGCGCATCCTGTCGGCGCTGAAATCGATATTCCGCATGCGCTACCACGTCTTTGCCACCACCGACGGCAACAAGGCGCTGGAGTTCATGAAGAAGTACCAGATGCACGTGATCATCAGCGACCAGCGCATGCCGATCATGCCGGGGGTGGAGCTGCTGCGCCAGGCGCGCGAAATTTCGCCCGCGAGCGTGCGCATCCTGCTCACCGGCTATTCCGACCTCGCGTCCATCGTGGGTTCGATCAACGACGGCGAGGTCTACCGCTTCATCAGCAAGCCATGGAACAACGAGGAACTGCAGCAGACCGTCGCCGAAGCGGTGACCATCGCGCTGGAGCTCGCCGATACCCGGGTCGCGCGCGTGGCGCTGCCGAAGAAAATGCGCGCCGGCGTGCTGGTGATAGACAACGACCAGGAGGTGTTCCGCATCACCAAGGAACTCGTCGGCGAGCTGTGCCAGGTGAGCTACGCAGCCGATCTCGACGCCGCGCTCGCGCAGATGCAGGCGCAGGAGATCGCCGTGGTGCTCGCGGACGTGGAGGCCGGCCACGAGGACACGACCGCGATGCTGAAGCTGCTGAAGCAGGAGTATCCGCAGATCCTGACCATCGTGCTCACCCGCGCCTCGGACGCGGAGCTGGTGATCCATCTGATCAACGAGGCGCAGGTGTTCCGCTTCCTCAACAAGCCGGTGAACGTCAAGCAGCTGAAGCAGCACGTGCAGGCGGCGCTGGTGCGCTACCTGACATTCGAGGAGGCACCGCAGCTGCTGCAGCGGCACCGCGTGCAGCAATCGGCGCAGGCGCGCAGCTCCACGGTCGGACAGAAAGTGCTTGCCGGCCTGAAGGCGCTGCGCGGGCGCTGGTTCGGCGCCGGCAAGAATCAGTAATGCGGCGCTAGGAGGTCGGTTCAATATGCGGGGATGCCCCCCTCATGCTCCCCTATATCGGGCCTTGCAAAATTTCATTTTGCAACGGGCTCTAAGGCTTGGACTCGGCCTTGCTGCGCGCCGGCTTGCTCGGCAGCTTCGCCGGCTTGTTCGGGCCCCAGACGCGGCTGTAATAGGTGTCCGCCAGCTGCAGCGCGCCCACCGGATTGTGCGCGAGCACCCGGTCCTTGACCACCAGGTTCGTGACCAGCCCCTTCGACTGGCGGATGAACAGGCTGTCGTGCCCGACGCACAGCCCCATGATCACGTTGAGCTCGCAGCCGGCGCGATTGAGCAGTTCGGCCTGCGACACCGGGTTGCACATGGGCTCGAAGTTCCCGGGGCGGATCTTCTCCTCTTCCTTCAGTCCGATGTTCTCCTTCGGCACGCCGCCGTTCTTGCACGCGATCGAGGTCACCTCGAAGCCGTGGCTCTCAAGGATGGCGCTGAAAACGCGCGCGAGATCGACGAAGCTGATGCACATGGCGATGCCGACCTTGGTGAAGCCCATTTTTTTCGCGAACTGGCAGATCTCTTCCACCCTGGTCCACTTGCAGTAGCCTTCGCTCTCGACCACCGCCGAGGTGTGCGCGACGCGCAGCGTGAACGGATCGAGGTAGGGCTCCCAGGCCGCGGCGATCCCCTCGGGATCCACCTTGGACGGGCAGTAGGCCGGGCCGCGCTCCTCGCCTTCGCCCTGGCGGCAGGCGCGCACCGTGCTCGGGCAGTAGGCGCAGCCGGGTGTTTCGTAGCCGTGGATATCGTCGCTCATGTCGGGCTCTCTGTGCGGTATCTGGCTGGCAGCTTAGCCCGACGCGCCGGCGCGCGATTTGCGATAGCGCAATATTCAGGGGGATTTCGGCCGCTCCGCGCCGGCAAGCCACGCGGCCCCGGCGGTCCGGGGCGGGCGCAAGGCGCCAAATTTGGCGTGAATCGGTGAAGCGCCTGGGTATAAAATCCGCCTGTGCGTCCAAGCCCGCAACCATCCCTGCGATAGATCCGATGCTCAAATTGCCGAAGTCGATCGACGATACCGCTGCGCTGCTCGCGCGCGCCGACTATGTCGCGGAGCGCAGCCTCGCCACGGCGCTGTTCCTGGCGCTGAAAATGGAGCGCCCGCTGTTCCTCGAGGGCGAGGCCGGCGTAGGCAAGACCGAGATCGCGAAAGTGCTCGCGGCCACGCTGAAGCGCCGGCTGGTGCGGCTGCAGTGCTATGAAGGCCTGGACGTATCCTCGGCGGTGTACGAGTGGAATTACCCGCGCCAGATGATCGAGATCCGCCTGGCGGAAGCGGTCGGCAGGGCGGGCGACGCGTCCGACGGAGCCGCGCGCAGGAAGCTCGGCCAGGACATTTTTTCCGAGCAGTTCCTGATCAAGCGGCCGCTGCTGCAGGCGCTGGAGGCCGGCGCCGACGGCGCGGCGCCGGTGCTGCTGATCGACGAACTCGACCGCACCGACGAGCCGTTCGAGGCCTATCTGCTGGAAGTGCTGTCTGACTACCAGGTGAGCATCCCGGAGCTGGGCACGATCAAGGCCGAGCGGCCGCCCATCGTGGTCATCACTTCCAACCGCACGCGCGAAATCCACGATGCGGTCAAGCGCCGCTGCCTGTATCACTGGGTGGACTATCCGGATGCTGCGCGCGAGCTCGACATCCTGCGCCGCAAGGCCCCGGACGCAGCGGAAGGGCTGTCGCGCGAAGTCGTCGCTTTCGTGCAGCGGCTGCGCAAGATGGACCTGTTCAAGCTCCCCGGCGTGGCCGAAACCATAGACTGGAACAATGCACTGGTGGCACTGGACCAGCTCAGCCTGGACGCGGACACCGTCAACAACACGCTCGGCGCCCTGCTCAAGTACCAGGACGACATCGGGCGCGTGCACGGCAGCGAAGCCGAACGGCTGCTGTCCGAAGTCAAGGCGGAAATCGCGACCGCCTGAGGCGGCCGAACGCACGCAGATGGAGTCCCCGGCATTCCTCAGGCGCCTGTTTGCCAAAGCCCCGATCGCCGGCAGCAAGTCCGACCGGCATACGCGCAGGACCGTGGCGCTGTGCCATGCATTGTTGTCCGAGCGCGGCGAAGCCTCGGGCGCGGCGCTCGCGCGCGAAGCGCTGGCGGCCTATCGCGAACTCGCCGGCCCGGCGCTGGGCGCCTTCTTCGACGTGCTCGCGCAGGAATTCTCGCCCGACCCGGAAGCGGTCGACCAGGCCGCTCACGCCTACCGGCAGGAACCCTCGCAGGCCAATCTGATCACGCTGCAGCAGGTGGTCGAATCACCGCGGCAGGAACTGTTCCGGCGCCTCAACCTTGCCGCAGGCGGCACCGCCGCGCTGGTCCAGATGCGCCGGCGCCTGCTGCGCGAACTGCGCGCGCAGCCGCATTGGGCCGGCATCGACGCGGACCTGGCTCATCTGTTCCACTCCTGGTTCAACCGCGGCTTTCTGTCGCTGCAGCGCATCGACTGGCGCACGCCGGCGCTGGTGCTCGAAAAACTCATGGAGTACGAAGCGGTGCACGAGATCCAGGGCTGGCATGACCTGCGCCGGCGCCTGGAATCCGATCGCCGCTGTTTCGCCTTTTTCCACCCTGCGCTGCCCGATGAACCGATCATCTTCATCGAAGTCGCGCTGACCAAAGGCATGAGCAGCCAGGTGCAGCCGCTGCTCGACCCGGACTCGCCGGTGGTCGCCGCGTCCGACGCGGACGCCGCCATTTTCTATTCGATCACCAATTGCCAGGAAGGCCTGCGCGGCATCTCCTTCGGCAATTTCCTGATCAAGCAGGTGGCCGAAGATCTGGGCTGCGAATTTCCGCGGCTGAAGACCTTCGCCACGCTGTCGCCCATCCCGGGATTCCGCAAGTGGCTCACCGGGGTTGCCGCGACGCGCGCCGACGTGGCCGAACTCGGCGCAGCGCTCGCGCCGGCGGACTGGCACGAGCAGGCCGGCCCGGGCAGCCGCATGCGCACCGAGCTGATGCGCCTGTGCGCCTACTACCTGCTGCGCGCGAAGCAGGGCGCCGAACCTGCAGACGCGGTGGCGCGTTTTCATCTGGGCAATGGCGCGCGCCTGGAGCGCCTCAACTGGCTCGCAGACTCGTCCAAGTCGGGCATGGAGCGCTCGGCCGGATTGATGGTCAACTACGTCTACCGGCTGAAGGACGTGGAGCGCAATCACGAAGCCTACGCCAAGGCGCACGCGGTCGTGGCCTCGCCCGGATTGTCGCTGCTGGCGCGCGAAAGCCGGCTGGCGCGGCCGAAGGACGCGCGCAAATGAGCCGCGCAGCGGCGCTTGCGCCGCGCTGAGCACGCATGAGCGCCGGCAGGCTGGCCGAGAACGTCATGCACTTCGCGCGCGTGCTGCGCGCGGCGGGGCTGCCCATCGGTCCGGATCGGGTGGTCGATGCGCTGCGCGCGCTGCGCATCGCCGGCATCGAGCGGCGCGAGGATTTCTACTGGGCGCTGGCCTCGGTGTTCCTGTCCAAGCGCGAGCAGCAGGAACTGTTCGATCAGGCCTTCCATATTTTCTGGCGCGACCCGAAGATGCTCGAGCGCATCATGAGCTTATTGTTGCCGCAGATCTACGGCCGCACCGGCCTCGCCGAGCCGCCCGAAGCGAGCAAGCGCCTGTCGGATGCGCTGTACGCCAAACGCGAGCAGGGACCGGAGCAAGGGCGGGACCAGGAAATCGAAATCGACGCCAGCCTCACGTTTTCCCAGAGCGAGCTGCTGCAGTACGCCGATTTCGAGAGCATGAGCGGCGAAGAACTGGCCCAGGCGAAAAAACTGATCGCGCGCCTGCGCCTGCCGATACCCGAAGCGAAGACGCGCCGCTTTCATCCCGATGCGCGCGGCACCGCCGTCGACCTGCCGGCAACGCTGCGCGCGAGTCTGCGCGGCGGCGCGCAGATCATCGCGCTCAAGCGCCGCTCGCGCGTCACGCGGCATCCGCCCCTGGTGGTGTTGTGCGACATCTCAGGTTCGATGAGCCGCTACTCGCGCATGTTCCTGCATTTCCTGCATGCCATCACCAACGACCGCGACCGCGTGCATACCCTGGTGTTCGGCACGCGGCTCACCAACGTCACGCGCCACCTGCGCAGCCGCGACGTCGACATCGCGATGAACCGCGTGGCTGCGGCGATCCAGGACTGGGCCGGCGGCACGCGCATCGGTGCCTGCCTCGAGCAGTTCAACCACAACTGGTCGCGGCGGCTCCTCGGCCAGAACGCGGTGGTGCTGCTGATCTCCGACGGTCTCGATCGCGACATCGGCGCCGGCCTGGGCAGGGAGATGGAGCGACTGCACAAGTCCTGCCGCAAGCTCATCTGGCTCAATCCGCTGCTGCGCTACGAGGGCTTCCAGCCGCGCCCGTCCGGAATTCGCGCGATGCTGCCGCACGTCGACGCGTTCATGCCGGTGCACAACATCGAAAGCCTGGTCGACCTCGCGCGCGAACTCGAACAGGGCAAGTGGCAGCGCCAGCCGGGCAGAATCGCCGCCTGAATCAAAGGAGCCCGACAAGATGGAAATGAGCGGCGAGCAGATCATCCCCGCGGCGCAGGCCGAAGTCTGGCGCGGCCTGAACGATCCGCAGACACTCAAGGCCTGCATCTCCGGCTGCGAATCGATCGAGCGCGTGAGCGACACCGAGTACACGGTGGTCGCCACCGCCGCGATCGGCCCGGTGAAGGCCAAATTCCGCGGCATGCTGAAGCTCGCCGACCTCGACCCGCCGAATGCCTATACCCTCTCCTTCGACGGCCAGGGCGGCGCGGCGGGTTTCGGCAAGGGGACGGCGCAGGTGTCGCTGTCGGCCGCGCCGGCAGGCACGCGCCTCGCCTATGCGGTGAAGGCGCAGGTCGGGGGCAAGCTGGCGCAGATCGGATCGCGCCTGATCGACGGCGTGGCGAAAAAAATGGCCGACGATTTTTTCGCTGAATTCAGTCAGAAAATCGGCGTGCCGGCTGCAAGCCCCGCACCTGCCCCTGCACCGCAGGGCGAGCCCACTGCCGCACCGCTGTGGTGGGTCATCGCCATCATCATGGGGATGTTTTTCCTTGCCCGCTTGAGCTGAGCTCGAGCACCAGCCGCGCCGCGCACAGATCCTCCAGCGCGGTTCCGACCGACTTGAACAGGGTGATCTCGTCCGCGTTGCGCCGGCCCGGATGTTTTCCCGCAATCAATTCCGCAAGCTCGGCGCGCACGCGCTCGCGCGCAAGGGCACCGCTGGCGAGCGGCTGCACCAGGTCGCCGGCTTCGGCGAGCGCGCCGGCATAGGTGTCGACGAATATCTCGGCGCGCGCGATCAGCGCGTCGTCCGCTTCGCGCATGCCGGGCGTGAAGCCGCCGACCAGGTCGATGTGCGTGCCCGGATTCAGCAGGCTGCCGCGCAGCACCGGCTCGGTGGCGGTGGTGGCGCAGCTGACGATATCGGCCTGCGCCAGCGCCGCGGCGAGATCGGCTTGCGCCTGCGCCTGCAGGCCTTCCTCGCGCAGCCGCGCTGCCAGCGCCTGCGCGCGTTCGGGCTTGCGGCCCCAGACGATGATCCTGGCCACCGGCCGCAGCGCGCAGTGCGCGCGCGCCATGTGCGGCGCCAGCGCGCCGGTGCCCACCACCAGCAGCGTTTCGCTGTCCTTGCGCGCGAGATAGCCGGCGGCAAGGGCCGAGGCCGCCGCAGTGCGCCGCAGCGTGAGCGCTTCGCCGTCGATCAGCGCGCGCGGGTGCCCGCTGGCGCCGTCGAGGAGCACATACAGCGCGGACACCGTGGCCACGCCGCGTTCGCGGTTGCGCGGGAACACCGTCACCAGCTTCACGCCCAGGTCTTCGCCCGGGCGCCAGGCCGGCATCAACAGCAGACGGTCTCCGGCGCCGGTGACATCGTAAACATGGCGCAGGGGCGCGACGCAACCGGCGCGGAAGGCCGCGCGCAGCGCCTCGGCGAGACGGGTGTAATCGAGCGCGGCGTGAACCTGCTCCGCTGAGATGAAGGGCAGCTGCATCGCCGCGTATGGTACTTCACGCGGCGACTATGCGCCCTCGCTGCGGCAATTCAGGCCTGCTTCAGCTGCTCCGTGTCGATCGGCAGCTTGCGCACGCGCTTGCCGGTGGCGGCGAAGATCGCATTCGCCAGCGCCGGCGCAAGCGGCGGCAGACCGGGCTCGCCGATGCCGCCCGGCGCTTCGCTGCTCGCTGCGATATGCACTTCGACCCTGGGCATTTCGTCGATGCGCAGCATCGGGTAGTCATGGAAATTCGACTGCTCTACCTGACCGTCCTTGAACGAGATCCTGCCGTACAGCGCAGCGCTCAGGCCGTAGACGATGGCGCTTTCGATCTGGCGCTTGACGATTTCAGGATTGACCGTCATGCCGCAATCCACCGCGGCGACGACGCGGTGCACCTTCGGCCTGCCGTCCTTGCCCACCGAAACTTCCGCCACCTCGGCGACATAGCTGCCGAAGGATTGCGCCACCGCGATGCCGCGATGCACGCCGGCCGGCGCCGCCGCGCCCCAGCCGGCTTTTTGCGCAGCGAGTTCGAGCACGCCCTTGTAGCGCGGCTGCTTGCCCAGCAGGCTGCGGCGGAACTCGTACGGGTCCGCGCCTGCGGCGGCGGCCATCTCGTCGACGAAGCTTTCGATGAAGAACAGATTCTGCGAATGCCCAACCGAGCGCCAGAACCAGACCTGCACGCCGGGTTCGCGCCGCGCGTACTCGACGCGCAGATTGGGAAAGTCATAGGGGCAATCCTTGATTCCCTCGACCGCCATGTCGTCCACACCGCTGGCCGGAATCTTCATGAAGCCAGAAGCCTCCATGATCGAGGGCGAGGCGACGCTGGCGGAAAACGAAACCGCCTTGCCGCCCGCGTCCAGGCCGCCGCTGAAGCGCGTGACCGAGGCCGGACGATAGAAGTAGGCGTGCATGTCGTCTTCGCGCGTGTAGACCAGCTTCACCGGTTTGCCCGAGAGTTTCGACAGCAGCGTTGCGTCGATGGTGAAATCCGGCGCGAAGCGCCGGCCGAAGCCGCCGCCCAGATACATGGTGTTCACTTTGACCTTGCCCGGCGCGACGCCCGCCACTTGGCCGAGGATGCCCTGCGACGGCCCCTGGGACTGCGTGCCGGCCCAGACCTCGATCTCGCCGGGCTTGACCCATACCGTGGCGTTCATGGGCTCCATGCAGGCGTGGGCAAGGTAAGGGGCTTCGTACACCGCTTCGAGGCGCCTGGCCGCAGGCGCTGCCGCATCGCCTTCGCTGCGCGCCACTGCGCCGCCTTTGGCTGCGCCCTCTGCCAGCATTTTCGATATCTCGTCCGAAGACAGATTGGCATGGGCGCCGCCGTCCCATTTGATCTCGAGCGCATCGCGCCCTTTTTTCGCCGCCCAGAAGCCATCGGCGAGCACGGCGACGCCGCTCGGGATGGTGATCACCTGCCTGACCCCGGGAATCGCCTTCGCCTTGCTCTCGTCCACCGAAACCAGCTTGCCGCCGGGCACCGGCGGACGCGCCATCACCGCGACCAGCATGCCGGGCATGCGCACGTCCAGTCCGAATTTGGCGCTGCCATTCACCTTGGCCGGCGTATCGAGCCGCCGGCGCGGCGTGCCGAGGATCCTGAAGTCCTTGGGATTCTTGAGGCTCGGTTTCGCCGGCACTGCCTGTTTGCCTGCGGCCGCGGCAAGCTGCCCGTATGAAAGCTTGCGCCCGCCCTTGTGCACGACCATGCCGTTTTCAGTGCTGCAATCGGCCGGGTCCGCTTTCCATTTCTCGGCCGCAGCCGCGACCAGCATCGCGCGTGCGGCGGCGCCTGCCTTGCGCATCGGTTCCCAGTGCCCGCGCACCGAGGTCGATCCGCCGGTCGCCTGCATGCCGAAGATCGGATTGTTGAACGCCGGATCTGCCGGCGCCTGCATCACGCTCACTTTCGACCAGTCGGCGTCCAGCTCCTCCGCCACCAGCATCGGGATCGCGGTATGCACGCCCTGCCCCATCTCCGACAGGCCGCAGATCACGGTGATGCGGTTGTCCCTGCCGATGCGCAGATAGGCGTTGGGGCTGAACGCCGGCGCCGCCTGCGCCAGGCGCGAAGCGCCCGGCAGCGTGAAGCCGAGCACGAGCCCGCCGCCGGCCAGGGCGGATGTCTTGAGGAAATCGCGGCGCGATGCATTGAATACGGCGCTCATGCTCAGCCTCCCTTCGCCATCGATTGCGCGGCGTCCTTGATCGCGGCGCGAATCTGGTTGTAGGTGCCGCAACGGCAGATGATGCCGCTCATCGCCGCATCGATATCCGCGTCGCTCGGCTTGCCGTTCTTCGCCAACAGCGCGCTTGCGCCCATGATCTGGCCGCTCTGGCAATAGCCGCATTGCGGCACGTCGTGCTTGACCCAGGCGGCCTGCACCGCCTTGCCCACCGGATTGGCAGCCATGGCTTCGATGGTCACGACTCTCTTTCCCGCCGCCGCCGACAGCGGCGTCGAGCAGGAGCGCACCGGCTCGCCGTCCAGATGCACCGTGCACGCGCCGCACAGCGCCATGCCGCAGCCGAACTTGGTGCCGGTCATGCCGAGCGTATCGCGCAGCACCCATAGCAAGGGCGTATCGGGGCTGTCCTTGACTGAGACTTTCTTGCCGTTGACGCTGAACTTGATCATTCGGATTCCTCCCTGGTTGCCGATGACGTCCTGGCCACGCTGCGGGACCGCTGGCGCAATGCACACGCATCCCGCGGCAAGTACATTCTAAAACACGATGACGCCGCGTGCATTGCGCCCCGCTTCGAGATCGGCAAACGCCTGCGCCGCCTCGTCGACCTTGTAGGTGCGTGTGATCAGCTCGTCCAGCTTGAGCTTCTTCGCCTGGTACAGCGCGATCAGGCGCGGGAAATCCTCGCGCGGGCGCGCCGAGCCGTAGTAGCTGCCGGTGAGGGTCTTTTCCTCGAAGGTGATCGAAGCGGTTTTCAGCGAGGTGTTGTCCTCGCCGCGCGCGACCCCGACCACCAGCGCCGTGCCGCCCTTGCGCACCGCGCGGAAGGCCTGCTCCACCATCTTGCCCATGCCGATGCACTCGAACGCATAATCGGCGCCGCCGCCGGTGAGCTTTTTCACCGCCTTCACCAGGTTCTCTTCCTTGCCCGCATTGATCACATGCGTGGCGCCGAATTGCTTCGCCAGCTCGAGCTTGTTGTCGGCGAGGTCCACCGCGACGATGATGCCCGCGCCGGCGATGGCGCAGCCCTGGATCACGTTCAGCCCTACGCCGCCGGCGCCGATGACCAGCACGCTCGATCCCGCCTCGACGCGCGCGGTATTGATCGCCGCGCCCACCCCGGTCATGACGCCGCAGCTGATCAGCGCCGCCTGCGGCAGCGGCATGCCGGGCGCGATTTTCACGACGTTGTTCACATGCAGCGTGGCGTATTCCGCCATCACGCCGCAGGCGGAGAAGATGTTGAGCGGCTTGCCCGAGGCGTCGCGCGTGCGCAGGCTGCCGTCGGGCAGCGCGATGACGGCCTTCGCGCCTACGTCGCACAGGTGCGGGCGGCCGGTGACGCAATAACGGCATTTGCCGCACATGTTGACGAAGGAGCTGATCACGATGTCCCCGACTGCGAATTCGCTCACGCCTTCGCCGACCTCGACCACAGTGCCGGCGCCTTCGTGGCCGAGGATCAGCGGCAGCGGCATGCCGATGGTGCCGTTGACCGCCGACAGGTCGCTGTGACACACGCCGCAGGCGCCCAGCTTGATCATCACCTCGTCGCGATGCGGCGATTCGACCTCTATCTGTTCCACCACCACCGGCCCGTTGAGCTGGCGGCAAATGACCGCTTTGGCCTTGCGTCCCATGCTTATTCCCCGTGTTGTGTAGACGACGCAGGCATTATGCAACCGCCTGCCGAAATCGCCAATTCGCCTTGCGCGCCCCCTCCGGACCCGGCCGCCAAAGCGAATGGCTCGCAGGCGCAACTACCAGAGGCGCGGAACATGGATTCTCGGCTTCCGGCAGGGGTAAAATGCGGGTTCACGCTAAGCAAGGCAGCGCACGCCGCTGCCGCGAACTTATCCCTTCCAGAAGAAAAGGAGTGTGCAATGCAACGTCGTTCATTTCTGAAAAAAGCCGGCCTAAGTTTGGCCGCAGGTGCCGCAGCCGCGCCGGGCTTAGTCAATGCGCAGGCAGCCGGATTGCCGACCGTAACCTGGCGCATGGCCGGAAGCTGGCCGAAGAGCTTGGATACGCTGTACGGCGGCATGGTGGAAATCTCCAAGCGCGTTGCCGAAGCCACCGGCGGCAAGTTCACCATTAAAGTATTCGCTGCCGGCGAGATCGTGGGCGGACTGCAGGTGCTGGATGCAGTGCAGAACGGCACGGTGGAATGCGGCCATACCGCAACCTATTACTACTTCGGCAAGGATCCCACATTTGCGCTCTCCTGCGCCGTGCCGTTTGGCCCGAATTCGCGCCAGCAGAACGCCTGGATGTATCACGGCGGCGGCCTCGAACTGATGCGCGAGTTCTACAAGACCTACAACGTCATGCAGTTTCCCGCAGGCAACACGGGCTGCCAGATGGGCGGCTGGTTCCGCAAGGAAATCAAGACGGTCGCCGATCTTAAGGGCGTAAAATTCCGCGTCAGCGGCTACGCCGGCCTGGCGCTGGGCAAGCTCGGCGTGGTGCCGCAGCAGCTCGCCGGCGGCGACGTCTATCCCGCGCTGGAAAAAGGGACCATCGACGGAGCCGAGTGGGTCGGCCCCTATGACGACGAGAAACTCGGCTTCTACAAGGTCGCAAAGTACTACTATTACCCGGGCTGGTGGGAAGGCGGTCCCGAGCTCGACCTGCTGGTCAATATCAAGTCCTGGGAAGCCTTGCCCAAGGAATACCAGGCCATCCTGGAATCGGCCTGCGCCGAAGCGAATATCTCCATGCTGGCGAAGTACGACGCGCTCAATCCCCAGGCGCTGAAGCGCCTGATCGCAAACGGCGTGCAGCTGCGGCCGTTCTCGAACGAGATCATGGCAGCCTGCTACAAGGCCGCCAGCGAGGTCGCCGCAGAAATCTCGGCCAAGAACGCCAATTTCAAGAAGATCTATGAGGCCATGGTCAAGTTCCGCAACGATCAGGTGCAATGGTTCTCCATTGCCGAAAACCGTTACGATAACTTCATGATTGCAGCGGAACGCATGTCCCAGCGGGCACCGAAGAAGAAGTAAGCTCGGCGGGCGGAACCCGTTCCGGGTTCCGCCTCCGGCTGACTCCAATAACCCCGCTTACGCGGGGTTTTTTTTCGTCTGCGCGCCGGAGCACCCGAACTGACCGGCGCTCCGCGCCAACAAGGGATATGGCTGTTTTCCTCCTGATGCGGCACAATGTGGCTGTGCGCGCTGCCACGCAGCGGGCGCCATGACTAAAAAACCTAATCAATCAAATCGAGGAGATCAGCATGCAACGTCGTTCCTTCCTGAAGAAAGCGGGCCTGGGTCTGGCCGCTGGCGCGGCAGCCGCGCCGGCCATCGTCAAGGCGCAATCCCCCAAGGTTTCCTGGCGCATGGTCGGCAGCTGGCCCAAGAGCCTGGAAACGCTCTACGGCGGCATGGAGGAAATCTCCAAGCGCGTCGCCGCCGCGACCGACGGCAATTTCACGATCAAGGTGTTCGCCGCCGGCGAAATCGTAGGCGGGCTGCAGGTGCTGGATGCGGTACAGAACGGCACCGTGGAATGCGGCCATACCGCGCCCTATTACTACTTCGGCAAGGATCCCACGTTTGCGTTTTCCTGCGCGGTCCCGTTCGGCCCGAATTTCCGGCAGCAGAATGCGTGGATGTATTACGGCGGCGGCCTGGAGCTGATGCGCGAGTTCTTCAAGGGCTACAACATCATCAATTTCCCCGCGGGCAATACCGGCTGCCAGATGGGCGGCTGGTTCCGCAAGGAAATCAAAACCGTTGCCGATCTCAAGGGCCTGAAGTTCCGCGTCGGCGGCTTCGCCGGCCAGGTGCTGACCAAGCTGGGCGTGGTACCGCAGCAGATCGCCGGCGGCGACATCTACCCGGCGCTGGAAAAAGGCACCATCGATGCGGCGGAATGGGTCGGCCCCTATGACGACGAGAAGCTCGGCTTCTACAAGGTGGCGAAGTACTACTACTATCCGGGCTGGTGGGAGGCGGGTCCCGAGCTCGACCTGCTGGTGAATATCAAGGCCTGGGAAGCCTTGCCCAAGCCGTACCAGGCAGTCCTCGATGCGGCCTGCACCGCGGCGAACATTTCCATGATGGCGAAGTATGACCAGCTCAACCCGCCAGCGCTGAAGCGCCTGCTCGCGAACGGCGTGCAGCTGCGGCCGTTCTCGAACGAAATCATGGCCGCTTCCTACAAAGCCGCCAAAGAAGTTTACGCGGAAACCTCGGCCAAGAACGCCAATTTCAAGAAGGTCTACGAGGCCATGGTCAAGTTCCAGTCAGATCAGGTGCAGTGGTTCACGATTGCGGAAGAGCGCATGGACAACTTCATGGCAGCAGCGGAGAGGATGTCTCAACGCGGGTCGAAAAAGAAGTAAGGGCCAGCGTTCCGCCCGGCCGCAATCCTGCGGCCAATAAAAAACCCCGCTTGCGCGGGGTTTTTTATTGGCCGTCGAACCGGCAAGCATAAAACCCAATCCGATGCGCCAGCCGGTGCGCTAGTTCGTTTTCCCGGCTGCCGGTTTCGCCGCAGTCCCCGCCTTGCCCGCGCCTGCCTTGCCGGCGCCGTCCTTGGCAGGTTCCTCTGCGTCTGGCGGCGGGTTGTCATCGCCAAGCTCTTTCTCGAGCGCGTTTTCCATATCGTTTTCGCTCTTGCCGCCAGCCCCGGCAGCCGCATCAGGCACCTGGATTTCGATCTTGTCGATATTCACTGCCGCCTTCTTCGCCAAACCTCCGCTGACGATCGCCGGCGCCGCGATGATCAGCGCGACCATGATGATCTGGATCAGCACGAAGGGCACCGCGCCCCAGTAGATCTGCATGGTGGTGACCTTGGCGGTCAGCTTGCCGCTGACCCGGTCAAGGTAATCCTTCGCCGGAGCCACGCTGCGCAGGTAGAACAAGGCGAAACCGAAGGGCGGGTGCATGAACGAGGTCTGCATATTGACTGCCAGCAGCACCCCGAACCAGATGAGGTCGATGCCGAGTTTCTCCGCCACCGGCCCGAGCAGCGGGATGACGATAAAAGCGAGCTCGAAAAAGTCGAGGAAGAACGCCAGCACAAACACCAGCAGGTTGACCACGATGAGGAAGCCGAGTTGGCCGCCCGGGAGATTCAGCAGCAGGTGCTCGACCCACAGATTACCGTCCACGCCATAGAACGTCAGGCTGAATACGCGCGAACCGACCAGGATGAACACGACGAAGGAGGTCAGTTTCGCCGTTGCGTCCATTGCCTGGCGCAGCAGCGGAAACGAAATGCGCCGGCGCACCAGCGCCATCGCCAGGGCGCCGGTCGCGCCCATCGCGCCGCCCTCGGTCGGCGTCGCCACGCCGAGGAAGATCGTGCCCAGCACGAGGAAGATCAGACCGAGCGGCGGAATCAGGACAAAGGTGACGCGCGTCGCGATCTTGGACAGCAGACCCAGCTTCAGCACATGGTTGAGCACGGAGGCGACGAAAGCAACGCCCACCCCTACTGCGGTCGAGACCACCAGCAATTCATCCAGCGGCGCATCAGGCGGATAGTGATACTTGGCAAATGCGACCGAAGCGGACACCGCCACCACCACGAGGACTGCGAGTGAAGGGATGCCGCTGCTGCCGTTCGCCTCGCGAAACGTGCGCGCTTCCGGCGGCAGCGCCGGCGCCCAGGCAGGCTTCAGCAGTGTGATGCCTATGGTGTAGGTCGCGTACAAGCCGGCGAGGGCCAACCCCGGGATGAAAGCGCCGGCGTACATATCGCCCACGGATTTGCCCAGCTGGTCGGCCATCACGATCAGCACCAGCGAAGGCGGAATGATCTGCGCCAGCGTGCCCGAGGCGGCGATCACGCCGCTGGCGAAGCGCCGGTCATAGCCGTAGCGCAGCATGATGGGCAGTGAGATCAGGCCCATCGAAATCACCGAAGCCGCCACCACACCGGTGGTTGCGGCCAGCAGCGCACCGACGAATATCACCGCAAACGCGAGGCCGCCGCGCAAGGGGCCGAACAGCTGGCCGATGGTATCGAGCAGATCCTCGGCCATACCGCTGCGTTCCAGCACCAGCCCCATGAACGTGAAAAACGGCACCGCCAGCAGGGTGTCGTTGGACATCACCGCCCAGACGCGCTGCGGCAGCGCCTGGAACAGCGAGGGATGCAGCAATCCGAGTTCGACGCCGATGAGGCCGAACAGGATGCCGTTGGCGGCGAGCGAAAAAGCCACCGGGTAGCCGAGCAGCAGGAAAATCACCAGCGCGCCGAACATCACCGGCGCCATGTTATGGCTCAGCAATTCGATCACGCTATTTCCCCTCGTTCCTTGCGCAGCGCCTCGGCCAGTTGCTCTTCCGCGCTAGGCCCTTCGTCCTTCTCCGTCGGGTCTTGGATCAAGCCGCGCAGGAAAGCGACGCGCTTGATCAACTCCGAGATTCCCTGCAGGATCAGCAGGAGAAACCCGACCGGAACCATCAGGCGCGCCGGCCACACGATCAGGCCGCCGGCGTTGCTCGAAACCTCGTTCAGTTCATAGGACTGTACAAATACCGGCCAGGACATCCACATGATGGCTATCGCCATCGGCAGCAGAAAAAACAGGGTCCCCAGCAGGTCGATCCAGGCGCGACCGCGCCTGGACAGATGCGAGGTGACGACGTCGATGCGCACGTGCTGATTGTGCAGCAAGGTGTAACCCGCACCGAATAGGAACACGGCCGAGAACAGATACCACTGGATTTCGAGCCAGGCGTTCGAACTCCGGTCGAAGGCATAACGCACGCTCGCGTTGCCGGCACTGACCAGCACCATTACCAGTATCAACCAATAGGTCAGACGACCGACGCGCTCGCTCAGCGCGTCGATGAGACCGGATAACTTGAGCAATGCTTTCACGGGAGCTCCTCTCGGTTCCAGGCGAGGACTTGAGGCCTCTTTTTGCCCCGGCATTCGCGTCCGCGGCGGAGGCATTATAGGGGATTTCACGCTATAACCGTTAAGGATTTGCCCTAAAAATACGCGCTCCAGACTGCGGGTACCGCCGCACTCGGGGTGCACGCTAGGATTGCGGTCCGCCCTCTCCAGCCGCTCATGAGCACTCTCAGCGCCCCGCAGAAATTCAGCTATCTGTTTCCGGACAGCCTAAGCAGCGACGCCCTGGGCGCGCTGTCGCTGCAATGGGCGGCGGTATCCGGGCCTTTCGGTGCCGAACGCGCGCTTGCACTCAACGATGCCCTGCCGACGCCGCAATTGCGGCGCGGCGCGTTCACCCCGGCCGAATGCGCCGCCATTGTCGCGCTGGGCGGCGCCGCGAGCGGCACCGCCGGCCGCGTGGAACTCGGCGCCGACACTTGCCGCGTGAGCACGATCGTATGGTTCGGGCGCGGCGATACGCCCTGATGGCTCTCGACACGCCGCTTGTGCACGTCCGGTCCCGCTCCCTGGGCCGAACTGCTTGCGCGGTCAAAGGCCGCAATGCGGGAAATCTGTCCGGACTAGTTTCCGGCGATGGTCATGCTGTCGATCAGGATGGAGCCGCAGCGGCGCGAACCGCGCGTGAGCTGATCGTTGCCCAGCGCGACGATGCCCTTGAACATGTCGCGCAGATTGCCGGCGATGGTGATCTCCTCCACCGGGTAGCGGATTTCCCCGCCTTCCACCCAGTAGCCGGCCGCGCCACGCGAATAATCGCCCGTGACCATGTTGATGCCCTGCCCCATCAGATCGGTGACGAACAGGCCGCGCCCCATCTTCCGCAGCAGGCCGGGCAGGTCCAGATCGCCGCCCTGCAGTATCAGATTGTGATTGCCGCCGGCATTGCCGGTGCTCTTCATGCCGAGCTTGCGCGCGGAGTAAGTCCCGAGGAAGTAGCCCTGCAGCACGCCATCCTTCACGATGTCGCGCGTCTGCGTGGCGACGCCGTCGTCGTCGAAATAGCCGCTCGCGAGCCCTTTCTTGAGATGCGGCCGCTCGGCGAGCTGCACCAGCGGCGAGAACACCTGCTTGCCCAGGCTGTCGAGCAGGAACGAGGTCTTGCGATACAGACTGCCGCCGCTCACCGCGCCGACGAAACTTGCGATCAGGCCGCTCGCCATCGGCGCCTCGAACAGCACCGGGACTTTCATCGTCTTCAGCTTGCGGCTGTTCAGGCGCGCCAGCGCGCGCTGCCCCGCGTAGCGCCCGAGCGCATCGCCCCGGGGCAGGTCGCGCGCGTCGCGCGCCTCGGCGTACCAGTCGTCGCGCTGCATCGCGCCGTTCTGCGCCGCGATCACCGCGCAGGACAGGTAATGGCGCGTGGTCGGATAGCCCGCGGCAAATCCATTCGAATTGGCCACCACGAACTGGTGCTGCTGGGTCGACACGCCTGCGCCCTCGGAGTTGACTATGCGCGGGTCGAGCGCGAACGCGGCGGCCTCGCAGGCGCGCGCGCGCTCGATCGCCTGCTCGATCGGCAGATCCCAGGGATGAAACAGGTCGAGGTCATGGATCTCGCGCGCCATCATCTCAGGCTCGGCCAGGCCGGCGCAGTCGTCGCTGGCGGTGAAGCGCGCGATGCTGAGCGCCGCCGAAACCGTGTCGGCGAGCGCCTTGGGCGAAAAATCCGAACTGCTGGCGAAGCCCTTGCGCTGGCCGAGGTAGGCGGTGAAGCCTATGCTCTTGTCGCGGTTGTATTCGATGTTCTCGACTTCGCCCTTTCTGACCACCGCGGTCTGGCCGTAGCCTTCGGAGACATCGGCTTCGCAGGCGCTCGCGCCCTGCGCCGCGCCCTGGCGCAGCAGGTCAAGCGCGATCTGCATGAGCGTATCCAGCGGATAGGTGAAGCGTGCGCCCGTCATCGCGTTGCCTGTCGCAGTGTCATGGTCATGGCTGGGGTGCGCACATGGTGTGTGGCCTGAAAAAGCCGTTATCATAGCAGTTCGAACCATCCCCACCCGGCCCCATGCAAGACGACCAGGACGAACCGAGCAGCCCGACCAGCAAGACGCGCAAGAAGAAGGACATGCTGGCGCTGCAGCAGCTGGGCGCGCAGCTGGTCGAGCTGAACGACCAGCAGCTGGGTTCGATGCAGCTGCCCGAGGCCTTGTTGGACGCGGTCAACGAAGCGCGGCGCCTCACGCGCAAGCACGAGGCGCTGCGCCGGCAGCTGCAGTTCATCGGCCGCCTGATGCGCGACATCGACGCGACGCCGATACGCGAGCAGCTGGAAGCGTGGCGCGGCCAGGGCCGGGAACACACGGCGCAGCTGCACGCCATCGAGCGCTGGCGCGAACAATTGCTGGCGGCGGACCCGGCGCTGGCCCTGTTCCTCAACGCGCACCCGCACGCGGACAGCCAGAAACTGCGCAGCCTGATCCGCAATGCGCGGCGCGAGCAGGACGCGTCGCTGCCGCCCAAGAGCTACCGCGAACTGTTCCGACTGTTGCGCGAAACCATAAGCGGGGAGGCCGAAGCCGATGCCTGAGAAGGAAGAATTGCTGGTCATCGGACTGGTCTCGGTCAGCGACCGCGCCTCGGCCGGCGTGTACCGCGACGAGGGCATACCGGCACTGGAGGACTGGTTCGGGCGTGCGATCGCGGCGCCCGCCTGGCGCACGCAGAAGCGCCTGATCCCGGACGAGGCGCCGGCGATCGAAGCGGCGCTGATCGAGCTCGTGGATCGCGCCGGTTGCCATCTCGTGCTCACTACCGGCGGAACCGGCCCCGCACTGCGCGACGTGACGCCCGAAGCGACGCTCGCGGTCGCCGACAAACCCATGCCCGGATTCGGCGAGCAGATGCGCAGGATCAGCCTGGAATTCGTGCCCACCGCCATCCTGTCGCGCCAGGTCGCGGTAATCCGCTACCGCCGTGACGCCGGCGCCAACGCCGGCGGCAGCCTGATCATCAACCTGCCGGGCCAGCCGAAGTCGATCAGGGAAACGCTCGAGGGCCTGAAGGACAAGGAGGGCAGGCAGGTCGTGCCGGGCATCTTCGCCGCCGTGCCGTACTGCATCGACCTCATCGGCGGGCCATATATCGAGACGCGCGAAGACGTGATCAAGGCGTTCCGCCCGAAATCGGCGCTCCGGTCGAAACCGGGCACGCAGCCGTGAGTGCGTCGCCTCTGGAAACCATAGAGATCGAATCCGCGCCGCGGCCCGCGGCCAGCATCATCTGGATGCACGGCCTCGGGGCGGACGGCAAGGACTTCGTGCCCCTGGTCGACGAAATCGAATTGCCCCTGGCGGTGCGCTACATCTTTCCGCATGCGCCGATGATGCCGGTGAGCATCAACGGGGGCTACGTGATGCGCGCCTGGTACGACATCAGCGACGCGGCCATCCGGCGCGAAGACGAAGCCGGCGTGCGCGCTTCGCAGCACAGCGTGGAGGCCCTGCTGGCGCAGGAGAAATCGCGCGGCATCGCCGCCGGCCGCATCGTGCTGGCCGGCTTTTCCCAGGGCGGCGCGATCGCGCTGCAGACGGGCCTGCGCCATGGCGAGCGGCTCGGCGGGCTGATGGCGCTGTCGACCTATGTGCCGCTCGCCGACACGCTCGCCTCGGAGGCAAATCCCGCCAATCGCGAGCTGCCGGTATTCATGGCGCACGGCACGGCCGATCCGATGATTGCCTGCGACCGCGCCCGCGCATCGCGCGACCTGCTGCTGCAGCAGGGCTATGCGGTCGAATGGCACGAGTACCGCATGCAGCATTCGGTCTGCCCGGAAGAGATCGTCGCCATCGGCGACTGGCTCAGGCGCGTGCTCGCCTAGAGCCTGGCGCTAGCCCCGCCGGCGCGCGGACTCGTACAGCGGCATCACCGCAGGCAACAGAGACTCGATCTGCTGCACGCGGTTCGCTTCGGCCGGATGGCTGCTGAGGAATTCGGGAGGGTCCGCTCCGCCGCTGGCCTTCATCATCTTTTGCCATAGCGCCACGGCAGCGCGCGGATCGTAGCCGGCGCGCGCGGTGAGTTCCAGCCCAATGCGATCGGCTTCGCTTTCGTCGGCGCGGCTGAAGCGCGTCGCGATCAGGGCCTGGTAGGCGGAATTGGCGAGGTCGGCCGAGTTCTGGCCCAGCCCGAACAGCGCCGCACCGAGATCGATCGCCGCACGCGCAGCCAGGGCCCGCGACACCTGTTCGCGCGAGTGCTCGCGCAGCGCATGCGCGACCTCGTGCCCCATCACCACCGCGATTTCCGCGTCGTCCAGCCCGAGCTTCTGCACCAGGCCCGAATAGAACACGATTTTGCCGCCCGGCATGCAGAACGCGTTGAGCTCGGCGCTGCTGATCACGTTGACTTGCCATTTCCAGCCGGGCGCGTCGCTGCGGAACACCGCGGTCTGCGGCTCGATCCGCGCAGCCACCGCGCGCACGCGCGCGAGCAGCGCGGCATCGCGATTCAAGCTTCCCTTCTTCGCGGAATCCGCAAGCAGCTTGTCGTAACTCTGCGCGGCTATCCGGTCCAGCTCCTGCGACGACACCAGCAGCAGTTGCTTGCGCTCGGCGCCGACGGCGCCGCCGGAGGTGGTGGTCTGGCAGCCGGCCAGCGCGACGACGCCGGCCAGGCCCAGTGCGAGTGCGAGTGCGAATGCGGATCTGCCCGACGCCATCAGCGGTTTCCCCCGGCCTGCACCACGGCCCTGCGCCGCGCCAATTCAGTGCACCAGCTGATTGATCTCGATGATGGGCAGCAGGATCGCGAGCACGATCAGCAGCACCACTCCGCCCATCACCAGGATCATCACCGGCTCGAGCAGCGTCAGGAACACGGCAAGTCGCCGCTCCAGCGACTGCGTCTCGAGCTGCGCCGCGCGCTGCAGCATCTGCTCCAGCTTGCCGCTCACCTCCCCGCTCGCCACCAGGTGCACCATCAGCGGCGGAAACACGCGCGTTGCGGCCAGCGCCCGCGCCAGGCTTTCGCCTTCGCGCACGCGCTCGATCGCGCCTTCGATCGCGTCGCGCATCACCGTGTTGGTCATCACGCGCGCGCCGGAGCCGAGCGCCGAGAGCAGCGGCACGCCGCCGCCGACGAGGATGGCGAGCGTGCTGGCAAAGCGCGAGGTGTTGACGCTGCGGATCAGCGCGCCCAGCCAGGGCGAGCGCAGCAGGAACCCATCCCAGGCGCGCCTGGGCCCGTCGCGGCGCAGCGCAAGGCGCAGCGCGACCGACGCGCCGATCACGGCGACGGCGATATAAGGCCAGGCCGCGCGCAGGAAATCCGACAGCGCGATCAGCGCGCGCGTCAGCAGCGGCAGGCTCTGCTTCGACTGCTGGAACACCTGCACGATCTGCGGCACCACGAACACCAGCAGGCCGGTCACGATGCTCACCGCGACCAGCGTCACCAATATCGGATAGAGCAGCGCGAGGCTGGTCTTCTGCTTCATCGCCTGGCGCGCATCCAGGTAGTCGGCGAGATGCTGCAACACCGTAGGCAGCGCGCCGGATTCCTCGCCGCCGTGCACCAGCGCGCGGTAAAAATCGGGGAAACTGCGGTCGTAGCTGCCGAGGGCGCCGGCCAGCGACAGGCCGGCGGTCACCTCGGACTTGACCCCGCCGAGCACTTCGCGCGTGAGCGGCGCCGACACCTCCTCGATCAGCGCGTTGAGGGTTTGCTCCATGGTGAGGCCCGAGCCGAGCAGGGTCGCCATCTGCCTGGTCACCAGGCTCAGCTCGTCCGAGGAGATACCGCGCGCCCAGGGCTGGCGCGCGCGCTCGCGCGCGCGCATCAGGTCGATTACGGACGGCAGCAGGCCTTGGGCGCGCAGCTGCGCGCGCGCCTGGCGCGCCGTGTCGGCCTGAACCACGCCCGACACCGTGCGCCCGGCCGCATCCAGCGCCTCGTAGCGGAATGCTTCCATCGCCTGGCCTTACTCGCGCGTCACGCGCACCACCTCTTCGAGGCTGATCGCGCCTTCGGCGGCCCAGCGCATGCCGTCGTCGCGCAGCGTGCGCATGCCGTGGGAAATGGCGTGGTCGCGCAGCGCCTGCTCGGAGGAACGGTCGTGTATCAGCCGGCGCAGCGCATCGTCGACGGTCAGCAGTTCGTAGATGCCGGTACGGCCGCGATAGCCCGAGTGGTTGCAGGCGGGACAACCCTGCGCGGTATAGAAGGTTCCAGCCATGGGCGCGAAACCCAGCGCCTTGAGCTGCGCGCCGTCGGTCGCGAACGGCTTGCGGCACTCGACGCAGAGCCGGCGCACCAGGCGCTGCGCCACCACGCCGATCAGGCTGGTGGCGAGCAGGAACGGCTCCACGCCCATGTCGACCAGGCGCGTCACTGCGCTTACCGCGTCGTTGGTATGCAGGGTGGCGAACACCAGGTGCCCGGTCAGGCTCGCCTGCACCGCGATCTGCGCGGTTTCCAGGTCGCGGATTTCGCCGATCATGACCACGTCGGGATCCTGGCGCAGGATGGTGCGCAGCGCGCGCGCAAAACTCATTTCGATGCGGGCGTTGATCTGCGTCTGGCTGATGCCGTCGAGGTCGTACTCGATCGGATCCTCCACCGTCATGATGTTCAGCGCCTTCGGGTCCAGGCGCGACAGCGAGGCGTACAGCGTCGTCGTCTTGCCCGAGCCGGTCGGCCCGGTTACCAGGACGATGCCGTGCGGCGCGTTGATGAGCTTGTCCATGTAGGCGAGCGTCGCCGCATCCATGCCCAGGCGCGACAGATCGAGCCGGCCGGCCTGCTTGTCGAGCAGGCGCAGCACCACGCGCTCGCCGTGCCCGGTCGGTATGGTCGACACCCTGACGTCGATCGGCTTGCCCGCCACCCGGAGGGTGATGCGGCCGTCCTGCGGCAGGCGCTTCTCCGCGATATCGAGCTGCGCCATGATCTTGATGCGCGACACGATGGAGTTATGCAGCGCGCGCGCCGGCTCGATCAGGTCGCGCAGGGTGCCGTCTATGCGCAGGCGCACCACCGAGCGCGCCTCGAACGGTTCGATGTGGATGTCGGAGGCGCCGTCGCGCAGCGCCTGGGTGAACAGCGCGTTGATCAGCCGGATCAGCGGCGCGTCGTTCTGGCTTTCGAGCAGATCCTCGACCTTGGGTATGTCCTGCAGCAGCCGCGACAGGTCGAAATCCTGCGCGAGGTCGTCGGCCAGTGCAGCCGCGCCGGCATCGGCGGCGTTGTAGAGGCCGGAAATCAGCTCGTCGTACTCCTCGGCGCCGATGCGCCGCGCCTGCAGCGGCACGCCGAGCACGCGGCGCAGCTCCGCCAGCGCGCCCGCCGCCGCGCCGCTGCGCACCGCCACCTGCGCTATGCCATCAGCCAGATCGGTGACGACTACGCCTTTGGACTTGGCGAAGGCATAGGGGACAACCGGTTTGATCATTGCGTCGCGGCGGGCTTGTCCGCCTGCTTTGCGGCGGCGTCAGCGCGCGGCGGCAGGCTGGGCGATCCGAAATCCCTGAGGTCAGTCCCAGACTGTTTGGCTTTCTGCTGCTCGCCCAGGATGTAGTTGTAGCGATTGTCGGTGAGCGAATTGGCGCTCTCGGCATCGCGCAGCACCGTCGGCCGCAGGAACACCATGAGGTTGGTCTTGTTGCGCGTGCGCGTGTTGTAGCGGAACAGGCTGCCGATCAGCGGCAGGTCTCCCAGCCCCGGAACCTTGCTCACGCCGTCATTGACCGTGTCCTGGATCAGGCCGCCGATCACCACGATTTGTCCGTCATTGACCAGCACCGATGAATCGACCGCGCGCTTGTTGGTAATGATGCCCGAGGGGTTGGTGGTCGAATCGACGCTGGACACCTCCTGCGAGATCTGCAGGCGCACCGTGCCACCTTCGGAAATCTGCGGCTTGATCTTGAGCGTCAGGCCGACGTCCTTGCGCTCTACGGTCTGGAACGGCGTCGGCGTGGTGGCCGCAGCCGATACCGCGTAGGAGCCGGTGATGAACGGTACGTTCTGTCCGATGACGATCTTCGCCTCCTCGTTGTCGAGGGTCAGCAGGGTGGGCGTGGACAGGATATTGGCGTTGGCGTCAGTCTCCAGCGCGCGCACCAGCAGCCCGAGGTTGAGAATCTGCGTGCCGCCGATCGTAACCGTGCCCTTCATTACGCCGATGTTCAATCCCTGTCCGGCAGAGGTCGGGTTCTGCGAAATGCCGATGATATTCTGTCCGGCAGTGCCGAAATTGGTGCCGCCGATCGCCTGCGCCGTGGTCTTGCCGGCCGCGCTCAAGTCCTGCCACTGGACGCCAAACTCCGCCGCCTTGTTCGCGCTGACTTCCGCGATCAGCGCTTCCACGTACACCTGCGCCCTGCGCACGTCGAGTCTTTCCAGCGCAGCGCGCAGGTCGTTGTAGACCGCGTCGGGGGCGGTGATGATGATCGAGTTGGTGGCTGCATCCGCCTGGATGATGCCGGGCGTCGCCCCGCCGGCCTGCGCCGGCGCCAGCCCGGCCGCCTGGCCCAGCGGCGACACGGTCGTCGTCGTGCCGGTGCGCGCCTGGCCGGCCGCCGACCCGCCGCTGTAGATCGAGCGCAGCACCTCGGCAAGCTTCACCGCTTCGGCGTTCTTCAGGTAGACCACGTGGATGTTCCCGCCGGCGCTGGTGGGCGTGTCGAGCATCGCGGCGAGTTCGCGCACGCGTTTCAATCGCGACGGGTCGCCTGCCCTGGCGAGCAGACTGTTGGAGCGCGCGTCCGCGGCGATAGCGAAACGGCTGGCCGGATCGCCGGCCTGCACCGGTTCGGTCATCAGGCGCGTGATGGTTTGCGCAACGTCCACCGCCGAAGCGTGCTGCAGCGGGATGATGATGGAATCGGAATCCGTGGGCAGGTCGACCGATTCGATGATCTTTTCGATGCGCTGCAGATTGCTCGCGTAGTCCGTCACCACCAGCGTGTTGTTGCCGGGATACGCGGTGATGCTGTTGTTCGGGCTGATCAGCGGGCGCAGCACCGTGACCATCTGCGCTGCCGATTCGTGCTGCAGGCGGAACACCTGTGTTTGCACCGTGTCGCCGCCGCCGCGCGGCCGCTCCTGCGGCCCGGCGGTGGGGCTGCGGTGCATCTTGGCCTCGATTTCCGGGACGATCATGACCATGCCGCGCTCCTCGACCGCGGCAAATCCCTGCAGGCGCAGCGCCGACAGGAACACCTGGTACACCAGCGCGCGCGACATCGGTTTGGCCGAAACGATGTTCACCGTGCCTTTCACGCGCGGGTCGAGCACGAAATTCTTGCCGGTGATTTCGCTCACCGCCTTGACCACGCCTTCGATGTCGGCGTTGACGAAATTGAGCGTGACCATGTCCGGCCCGCTCGGGCGGGCAGCCGGGGCGGCGCCGTCAGCCGCCGGAGCTTGATCGGCAGGCCAGGCCTGGCCGGCGCCGAGCAGCAGGGCTGTCGACACCAATGCAATCCGCAAGCAACGATTCTTCATGGACTATCCTCGGGTAGGCCGTGGCTATGCGCGGGCCCTGTCAGGTGGCAATCAAAGGTTCTATTCGCTGTCATTCTTTCGCCCGGCCGAGCGGCCGCTGCGCGCAGCCGCCGCTTGTGCAGCCTGTTCCGCTGCGAGTTGCTCCGCCGATCCGCTTGCCTGGCGGACGGCGGCCGCCGCACCTTTCCTCTCCGGCAAAGCCAGGGTTTCGCGCAGCCCACTGCGCTCGAGGATGACGTGGTCCGCGTGGACTTCTGCGAGGCGGATGCCCGGTGCGGCGTCCTCGCCCTCGTGCACCGCCAGAATTTTCTTCCCTTCGAGCTGCATCACGGCATAGCCGCGCCGGCCGCCCGAGGCGGCCACCACGCCTAGCAGCTTGATCGCGATGCCGGTGGGGGCGGCAGCGGCCTGCGCGCGCGGAACGGTTCCGAAGATCGCGCCGGCGGAGGCCACGCTGGCGCTTTGCACTGCGCTGGTCTCGACGCGCGGCTCCGCGCGCGGCGCGAACCACGCCCAGGTCCAGTATGCGAGCACCGCGCCGAGCAGCGCCACCGCAAGCAGCGTCAGCGAAGATACGAGCACCGTTTGAGCAAGATTCGGCCGACCAAACGGGAGCGCCTGCATGCTAGTTCAACCGCCATTCGCGCACTGAAAACAGGTGGGCCGGGCGCAGTAATCGGCCGGGGGGCATCAGTGGCGGCATTATATAATGGAATCGGTGATATTCGAGGCGCGGCGGATGTGCCTGTCGAAGCATTATATAATGGATGCCGTCGCTTCCGCGCCGCGGAAGCGCCAAATATACGCAGAGGTGACCGGGCGATGCTGACAAGAGTTCGCGGGCAAGGCGGGTTCACCTTGCTCGAAGTGATGGTGGTCATCGTCATACTCGGCATCCTCGCTGCCTTGGTGGTGCCGAAGATCATCAGCCGCCCCGACGAAGCGCGTGTAATCGCCGCCAAGCAGGACATCGCCAGCCTGATGCAGGCGCTCAAGCTCTACCGGCTGGACAATCAGCGCTACCCGACCACCGAGCAGGGCTTGCAGGCGCTGATGCAGAAGCCCACCACCGCGCCGATACCGCAGAACTGGAAGCCGGGCGGGTACGTCGAGCGCCTGCCGAAGGACCCCTGGGGCAACCCTTACCAATACCTGAATCCGGGAGTGCGCGGCGAAATCGATGTTTTCAGCTATGGCGCCGACGGCGCACCCGGCGGCGAGGGCAGTGACGCCGACATCGGTTCCTGGAATCTCTAGGCTCGCAGCAATGAACGGCGTGACGATCTCGGGACCGGGCCGGGGCTTCACGCTGATCGAAATGCTGGTGGTACTGATGATCATGGGCCTGTTCATCGGCCTGGTCAGCACCATTACCCGCCCGGACGACCGCGCCGTGCTGCAACTCGAAGCCGATCGTCTGTCCCAACTGCTCGATTTCGCCGCCACCGAGGCGCGACTCACCGGACGATCCATAGCCTGGACCGCCGACGAATCGGGTTACCGCTTCTGGCGCGCCGGCGACGACGGCAACTGGAGCGAAATCCTCGACAGCGAGCTGCTGCGCGCGCGCACGCTGCCGCAAGGCGTGGCGGTATCGGACTTTCGCGTCGAGAACATGCGGCCGCAGGGCACGATGCGGCTGGAATTCACCCCGCAGGGATCGCCTCTCGCGTTTTCCATCGGCATGTCGCTCGGCACGGTTCGCTACGCGGTGACCGGATCGCCGGTAGGCAGCGTGCGCGTGCTTCCGGGTGTGGACAATGGCCAAGTGGCCCTGCGCTAGGACGTCGGCGCAAATGCATCCCGCTGCGATAAATTCGGACCGGCACAAGGGGTTGCGCCCCCTCGATCGCGGATGAAATCCGGGCACAAAGGCTTCACGCTGGTCGAAGTACTGGTGGCGCTCGCCATCATCTCCATCGCGCTGATGTCGGCGCTGCGCGCGGCCGGACAGGGAACGAACAACGTCGGCGAGCTGCGCTCGCGCCTGCTCGCCGGCTGGGTTGCCGAAAATCTCCTGGCCGAGCATCGCGCGCGCGCCGACTGGCTGCCCCTGGGCGTGCAGCGCGGCAGCGCGCGCGAGGGCGGGCTCGACTTCAGCTGGCGTGAAGAAGTCATCGCCACGCCAAACGCGGCGTTCCGCCGCGTCGACGTGCGCGTGTACGCGGCGGCGGAAGAAAGCCATTCGCTGGCGCATCTGGCCGGATTCATCGTCAATCCACCGGGATCGGGCAGATGAAGCGGCCGCGCGGTTTCACCCTGATCGAGGTCATGACGGCGCTGCTGGTGCTGTCGCTGCTCGCGCTGATGTCATACCGCGGGCTGGGCGCGGTGCTCGACGCGCGCGAGCATGTCAGGCAGGAGACCGACAAGTGGCGCAGCGTCGCCGCCTTTTTCTCGCGCTTCGAGCGCGACGTTGAACTGGCCGCGCCGCGCCCGGTGCGCAGCGCCGGCAGCATCGCGCCCGCATGGCTGGGCGTGCCGCCCGGCATCTCGGCGGCAAGCCTGGAATTCAGCCGCTTCGCCTCGAACGCCGGCGTCGACACGGCGCGCCGCATCGGCTACCGGCTCAACGACAGGAACGAGGTCGAGCTGTGGCTGTGGCCGGGGCTGGACATCGCGCCCGACGCCAAGCCCGCGCGCTACGCGGTCCTGACCGGAGTCAAGACCTTCGAGCTGCAGTACCTCAACCCGGCGCTGGTGTGGGTCAATGCCTGGCCCGCGTCGCCGAGCGACCAGGCGCTCCCGCGCGCGGTGCGCCTGCGCATCGTGCTCGCCTCGAACGAGGAAATCGTGCGCATTTTCGTGCTGCAGTCATGAGCGCTGGCGTCTCCTGCAACTCAGGGACCGCGCGCAAGCGCCAACGCGGCGTCGCCATCGTGCTCGCCATGGGCGTGGTCGCGCTCGCCGCCATGGCCGCCGCCGCGATCGTCGTGTCGCAGAGCACCTGGGCGCGCCAGGTCGAACTCACCACCGACCACATTCAGGCGCGCGCCGTGCTCCTCGCGGGCGCGGACTGGGCGCGCGCGCTGCTTGCGGATGACCGCCGCCTGGGCGACGTCGACCACCTGGGTGAACCTTGGGCCCTGAAGCTGCCGCCGCTGCCGGTCGAGAACGGCGAGCTCGTCGGCCAGATCGAAGACCAGCAGGGCCGCTTCAATCTGAACAATCTGGTTGTGGGCGGAAAGATCAACGTGGTGCAGCTCGCGCATTTTCGCAATCTGCTGACAACGCTGGGCCTGCCCGACGAACTGGCCGATGCGCTGGCAGACTGGATAGATGCCGACAGCCTGCCGCAGCCCGGCGACGGCGCCGAGGACGCCTACTACCTTACGCTGGATCCGCCCTACCTCGCCGCGAACCAGGCGCTGATCGACGTCGACGAACTTGCGCTGGTGCGCGGATTCGACGACAACGTGCGCGCACGCCTGCGCCCCTATGTGAGCGCGCTGCCAACGTTTACCGCAGTCAACGTCAATACCGCCCCGGCGGAGGTGATTGCCGCGGTCATCGACGGATTGGACCTCGGCGGCGCGCAACTGCTGGTGGCGCAGCGCGATCGCGCCTATTACCGCAGCACGGGCGACTTTACCGTGCGGCTTCCGCGCGGCGCGGAAGCGGGCGCAGCGGACATCAGCGTAGGCAGCGACTACTTCCTTGCGACGCTGCGCGTCACCATAGGCGGCGCAGAGGCGCGCGGAAAAGCGCTGCTCGCGCGCCACAGCCAGGGCTGGCCGGATATCATATGGCGCAAGTTTCTGTGAACGCCGGGCGCTCCGGGCGGCCAGCGCGCGGCGATTGCCTCAAATCCCGCTGCAGGCTACATTCTGCGGCGGGCGACGATTAAGAGGCCATTTCAGAATTATCGAAATGGCCCCCGATTTAGGCGAGTATGAGGGGAGATCCCCCAAGGGGACTTTCCCGTCGAGCGGGATCGAGACCTTCGGGGCGTATCCCCTCATTTTGAAATATGCTCCTAGGAGCACGCGGGAACATGCCCGCGTTTTATAACCGGACATCAATCGGGGTTACGCCATGAGTCTGCTTAGGATCTATTGTTCTTTGCGCGACACGCCGCAGCGGTGCCAGTGGGCGCTGCTGGGTGCGGGCCGCGAGCCGATCGTCGGCGAGGGCGCGCTTGCGCAGCTGCCGCAACGCGCCGCAAGCGTGCAGCTCGTGCTTCCTGCCGCCGATGTTCTGATCACCCGTGCGCGCCTGCCGCAGGCGGCGCGTCGCCGCTCGGGCACGGTGCTCGCTTACGCCGTGGAAGATGAAATCGTCGGAGACCCGGACGCCAATCAGGTGAGCTGGCTCGGTTCCGCCGGCGACGCCGACGTGCTCGCCGTCGCCGACCGACAGGGGCTCAAGACCTGGCAGGATGCGCTCGAGGCCGCCGGTATCCGCGGCTACGAGCTGCACAGCGAGATCCTGATGCTGCCCTGGATTGCGGGCGAGTGGAGCCTGGCCTGGGGCGGACACGAAGGTTTCGTGCGCGTTTCCGGACTCGAGGGCACGGCGACCGATCGCGGCGATGCGAACTCGCCGCCGCTGTCGCTGCGCATGATGCTCGACGAAGCCAAATCGCGCGGCGAAGCACCGGCCTCGATCGCGGTATATCCGAGCGCGCCGGATGCGCCGCTGGATATCGAAGCCTGGCAGCGCGCCCTCGGCGTCGCGCTGCGCCGCGCCGAGCCCTGGGACTGGCGCAGCGCGCCGCCCGACGCCGGCATCAGCCTGGCGCAGCAGCGGCCGCGCTGGCGCCTGCCGAGCGGCACGCTCGCGCGCCTGCGCCCGGCGGCCTGGATCGCAGTTGCAGCGCTCAGCGTGCATGCACTGGCCCTGGTGGTTGACTGGGCGCGGCTCGCGAGCGAACAGCGCGGCCTGCGCACGCGCATGGAATCGCGCTTTCGCGCAGCGTTTCCCGAAGCCGTCGCGGTGGCCGACCCGGCGTTGCAGATGCGGCGCAAGCTCGCCGAAGCGCGCCACGCCGCGGGCCAGCCAGACAGCGGCGACTTCCTGCCCATGCTGACCAGCGTGGCCAACGCGCTGAATCCGCTGCCGCCGGGCGGCCTGCGCGTCGCCTCCTACGAAAGCGGGCGCATGACGCTGGAACTCGCGGGCGTGGAGGAAGCGGGCCTGCGGCGCATACTCGCGCGCCTGGAGCAGGCGGGACTGCACGTCGACAAGGGCGCGCCCGCCCGCTCGGGCGCGGCGGTCATCACGGTGCGTTCGTCATGAAGGCCCAGCTGCGCAAGCTCTGGGAATCGCGCTCGCCGCGCGATCGGGTCATCATCGCGTCGCTGGCTGCGCTGGTGGGCGTGCTGCTGTATCTGTCGCTGGTGCAGTCGGCATACCGGGCGCGCATGCAGCTCGGCACCTCAGTGTCGGCGCTGCGCACGCAGGCCCAGCGCCTGGACGCCGACGCGAACGAACTTGCGCGCGCGCGCGCCGCACCCGCCGCGCCTGCAGCGCAGACCGACCTGCGCACGCAGGTGCAGGCGCAGGCCGCCGCCGCCGGACTGGCGCACGCCTTGTTGCGCATCGACGCCCAGAATGCGGATCAGGTGCAGGTGGTGTTCGGTTCGGTGGCCTTCTCCGACTGGCTCGCCTGGGTGGCGACGCTGCAGGCGCAGCGCATCCGGCTCGACACCGTCCGCGTCGAGGCCCTGAGCACGCCGGGACTGGTGAGCGTAACGGCCACCTTCACCCGGCCCAAGCCGCAGTGAGTTTCTGGCGGCTGCTCGGCCTCGGGCTCGCCGCCTACCTGCTCGCGCTGCTTGCCACCGCTCCGGCGACGCTGATCGATGCACGCCTGGAGCAGGCGAGCGCCGGCGGACTGCGCCTGGCACAGGCCCGGGGCTCGCTGTGGTCGGGAACCGGGCAGATCGAAATCCGCGACGCGAACCGCCGCAGCGCCATTGCGAAGCACATCGCCTGGCAGGTACGTCCGGCTTACCTGCTGCGCGGAGAACTCCGGTACGAAGTCGCGCTGGACAATGCGATCAAGCGTTTTCCCGTCGCTATTTCGCCTACGCGCATCGAAATCGAGGATGCCGACATCAATCTTCCGGCGGCGGCGCTGGGCTTGGGGATACCCAAGCTCGCGGCGCTCGGTCTCACCGGCGACATGCTGCTGCACATTCCCCGCCTTGCCTTCGCCCGCGGCGCAGTCCGCGGCAATGCGACGCTGCAATGGCACGGCGCGGGTTCGGCGTTCACAAGGGTTTCGCCCCTGGGCGACTATGAACTGCGGCTCGAAGGCGACGGCAACACGGTGCAGGCGTCGCTGCGCACCCTGCAGGGACCGCTGCAGCTCGACGGCCACGGCACGTGGAGCGCCGGGCGCAACCCGGAGTTTCAGGGCAATGCGCGCGTCCCGCCGCAGCAGATGCAGCAGCTCGCGCCGCTGCTGCGCATGATCGCAGTCGATCGCGGCGAGGGCCGTTTCGCGCTGCAGCTCAAATGAGGCGTCAAACCACGCCTGCCGCAAGGTCCGCCACGGCTATGATTTTGGTCAAGACAGGTGCCGCGTCGATCTGGTCAAATGTCCATGGCAATTCTCGCGTTAGGCGGCCCGGAACGCCGTCGGCGCCCGACGCGCGCAGGTTGGCCTTATCGATGCAGAGCGACAGAATTTTTTTGAGAGGTGATCATGAACATGACAGCGAGACAATTTGGGTTATTCCTGCTTGCGGCGCTAGCGCTGGGCTTGGGTATGAATGGCGCTTACGCGGAGGACAACGGCTATGTCCAGGCCGGCAACGCCAATGTAACGGTGAAGAACCCGTTTGGCCTGTGCTGGCGCACCGGCTACTGGACGCCGGCGATGGCGACCACCGAATGCGATCCGGACCTGG
>Ga0335085_10000821_pt1 | contig 77592 bp, 72 predicted proteins | sample Lox_Sample_45_FD_206712 | JGI IMG/M metagenome (GOLD analysis project Ga0335085, IMG submission 206712) | Soil microbial communities from Loxahatchee National Wildlife Refuge, Florida, United States - Lox_Sample_4.5 | ecosystem: Environmental > Terrestrial > Soil > Wetlands | place: USA... | reverse complement strand
CCGATCGTGGCCAGCGAGCCATAGTGATGATAGCGAAAGGGTGCCACGCGGCGGCCCGCGATTCTGCCGCGCAAGGCTGCGGACACGTAGCGTCCCATTTGCTTCGCGGCCGGCGCGAGGCCGGGCACGGTACCCGAGCCGTACGGAACACGGGCGAGGTCGCCGGCGACGAACACCTCGGGATGGCCCGTGACGCTGAGGTCGGCTTCCACGGGCACGCGACCCGCCCGGTCGAGGCTCACTCCGAGCGAGCGAGCGAGCGGCGACGATGCGACGCCTGCGGCCCACAATACGGTGCGTGCCGCGACGCGCTCGGCACCGATCAGAGCACCGTGCGCGGTCACTTGCGTGACGGCATGTCCGGTGCGTACCACGACGCCGAGGCGCTCGAGCTGGCGTTGCGCGCTCGCGGAGAGCGCTGGCGGAAAGGCCGGCAGGACGCGAGGTCCAGCCTCGATCAGCAGTACGGCAGCGGTTGCCGGATCGATGTGCCGAAACTCCTTCTTGAGCGTGTGGCGCGCGATCTCCGCCAAAGTGCCCGCGAGCTCGACGCCGGTCGGCCCGCCGCCGACGATGACGAAGCTCAGCCAGGCTGCGCGCTGCTGCGGATCGGAGCTCGCCTCCGCGCGCTCAAACGCCGTGAGCAGGCGCCCGCGGATATGGAGCGCGTCCTCCAGAGTCTTCAGACCCGGCGCATGCACCTCCCACTCGTCGTGACCGAAGTAGGCGTGCGTGCTGCCCGTGGCAAGCAGCAGGTACTCGTACGGATAGGCGCGTCCGTCGACGACGACGTGCCTTGCGCTCACATCGATCAAACGCACTTCACCGAGCAGCACGGTTACATTGCGTTGATTGCGCAAGATGTGGCGCAGCGGCGCGGCAATGGAGGGGGCCGCAAGGCCCGCGGTTGCGACCTGGTAGAGCAGCGGCTGGAACGTGTGATGGTTGCAGCGGTCGACGAGCAGCACGTCGGCCTGCGTGCGCTGCAGACCACGGACCGCCCAGAGCCCGGCAAAGCCTCCGCCAATCACGATGATGCGAGGGCGCGAGCGCATCGTCAGGACGGATGCGCCTTCAGACTGCGGGCGAGGACGCGGGAATCATCGAGCCGTGCCGCGCAGGCTGCGAACTTCTCAGTCGGTCCGCGCCACTCAAGCTCATCGACGCTGCTGAACAGCTGCGCGTCGGTTCTCAGTGTGGCCAGCTTCTTGAACAGCAGTGCGAGCTCCCGGCGCTCACCGAGCACTGCGGCTGGAAACTCTTCGATGGCGCCATAGCGATTGACCAGGCGCGCCGCGGTCGCGAGCCCGATGCCCGCAAGCCCCGGATAGCCATCGGCGCTGTCACCCACCAGCGCCAGCAGATCCGGAATGAAGGCGGGCTCCACCCCGAATTTCGCGCGCACCCCCGCGGCATCCCGGATCTTCTTCGAGCGGCGGTCCACCTGCACGATGCGCTCGCCGCGAACGCATTGCGCGAGATCCTTGTCCGGCGTCCAGATGCACACCTTCTGCACGCGCGCATCCTCGCCCGCGCTGCGCGCCGCCGAGGCGAGCGCATCGTCCGCTTCGAGCTCGACCATCGGCCACACGGCAACGCCCATGGCACCGAGCGCATCCTCGAGCGGTTGAAACTGTGCGCGCAGTGCAGGTTCGATTCCGTCGCCGGTCTTGTAGTGCGCCCACAGCGTGTTGCGGAAGGACTCGATGACGTGGTCGGTCGCGACTGCCACGTGCGTCGCTCCCTCCTCGATCATCTGCAGGATCGTGTGCAGCACGCCCGCGACGGCGCCGAACGGTCGATCGGGTCCCTTGCGGAAGCGCCGCAGACCGAAGAAATGGCGAAACAGCTCGTAGGTGCCGTCGATGAGATGGATGACCACGACGACTGTGCATGGTAGCGCAGGAATCGCTTTGCTCAAGCGCGGGCAGTGACTAAGATACGGCGAGCCGGCGCGAGCCGAACCTCCGTGCGGGCGTGCCGCCGCCAACAACAGGGGGACGCGCGATGGCGAGCGAAGAGTCCGGGACGGCCGCGGCAGGCGCGCACACGCCGCAGCAGAAGCGGGCGGCCCTGCGTCTCGCGCTCACCGGCCTGACGGCCGCGAGCATCGAGTGGTTCGATTTCTTTCTGTACGCCACGGCCGCGGCACTGGTGTTCCCGAGCGTGTTCTTCTCGGCGTCGCTGCCTCCTTTCGTCGCGCTGCTCGCCTCGTTCAGCAGCTTCGCCGTGGGCTTCGTGGCGCGTCCGATCGGTGGGATGCTGTTCGGCCACATCGGTGATCGCAAGGGCCGCAAGGTCGCGCTCGGCAGCGCCCTGGTGACGATGGGCGTTGGGACGATGCTCATCGGCTGTCTGCCATCCTACCGAAGCGCAGGTGTGCTCGCGCCCCTCGGGCTGGTAGCGCTGCGATTCGCGCAGGGGCTGGCCGTCGGTGGACAGTGGGGCGGGGCAATTCTGCTCGCCACGGAGAGTGCGCCCGCAGCGCGTCGCGGCCTCTACGGCAGCATTCCTCAGGCGGGTGTGGCCGTCGGTGTCGTGCTGTCGAACCTCGCGTTCTTCGTCGTCAACGGGCTGACCTCGCCGGAGGCCTTCATGGCCTATGGCTGGCGCATTCTGTTTCTGTGCAGCATCGCGCTCGTCGCCCTCGCGGCCTTCATTCATTTCCGGATCGAGGACACGGCGGCTTTTCGCCAACTGCAGCAAGCGCAACCGTCCGGCACGCGCGCCCCTGCGGAGCGCTCGCCGCTTTTGCAGGCGCTGCGGCGCTATCCGCGCACGATCTTGCTCGCCGCCGGCGCCTACATCTCGACCAATCTGACGTTCTACCTTCTCATCACCTACAGCGTCGCATACGGCACGAGTGCGGCGGGACTGCACCTCCCGCGCGCGACGATGCTCGCTGCCGTGCTCATCGGGACGCTCCTCGCGACGCCGGCGCTCTTTATCGGCGGTAGCGTGTCCGACCGTCTCGGGCGGCGGCGAATCTACATGCTCGGGCTGTGCATGCAGAGTGTCTGGGCATTCGCGCTCTTCCCCTTGATCGATACACGCTCCTTCATCGCAATCACCGTCGCGATCTGCGTGGGCCAAGCGTGCAACTCGGTGACATACGGGCCGCTCGCGGCGCTGTTCGCGGAGCTGTTCGAGACGCGCGTGCGCTACTGCGCCGTCTCGCTTGCCTATCAGCTCTCCTCGATCATCGGCGGCGGATTGGCACCGCTCATTGCCACGGCCCTGTACGCCCGGTATCACCAAAACATGGCGCTCTCCATCTACATCGGCCTCGCCTGTGCGGTGTCGTTACTGTGCACGTGGGCGCTGAAGGAGACCCGTGCCCCGCATCGCGATGAGCTCGCTCGAGCGAGCGTCGTGACGGTGCGCTGAGTTCAGCACCCGCGGCGGAGCCTCGCGCCGCGCTGATTTCCGCCATACTGCAAAGGGGCATTACAAGTCGGGGAGCTGCCCACATGATCACCCTGTTTCATCGTCCCAAGACCCGGTCCTCGCGCTTTATCTTCCTGCTCGAGGAGCTCGAGGCTCCGTACCAGATCAAGCTCGTGACGACGCGCTCGCGCGACGGCAGCGGCCACGTAGACCCGGTCAATCCGCATCCGCATGGCAAGGTGCCGGCGATCTCGGATGACGGCGTGATCGTGTTCGAGTCGCCGGCGATCGCGCTCTACCTCACGGACAAGTTTCCCAAGAATCGCCTGGGTCCGCTGCCGGGTGACAGCGCGCGCGGTGCGTATCTGTCCTGGCTCGCCTATTACACGGGTGTGCTGGAGCCGGCGTTCATGTCCAAGTTCATGAACGTCGAGGTACCGCGGGGCACCGCGGGCTGGGTCGTGGTCGAGGAGGCCATCCCGGCCATCGTGAAGGCGCTGACCCCCGGTCCCTATATTCTCGGCGAGCGATTCAGCGCGGCGGATGTTCTCTACGGGACTACGTTCGCGATGTTCGCTCAAAGTCCGATGATACCGAAATCGGCGATCATCGAAGAGTACGCGCAGCGGATCGTCGCGCGCCCCGCCTGGGCGCGCGCGCAGGCACGTGACAACGGCTGAACGGTGCGGATAATGCCGCGATCGAAGCGACCGCTGGCGGTCGCATTGGCAGACAACGATGCAGCAGCTCTCAGGTAAGGTCGCATTCGTGACCGGCGGTGGCTCGGGCGTGGCGCTCGGACAGGCCAAAGTGTTCGCCGAGGAGGCGCACATGAAGGTCGTGATCGCGGATATCCGCCGTGATCACCTCGACGAGGCGCGCGCGTACTTCGCCTCGCGCAGGCTCTCCGTACACGCGATCGAGCTCGATATCACCGACCGCGAGGCTTTCGCGCGCGCCGCTGATGAGGCCGAGCGAGTGATGGGACCGGTGCAGCTGCTGTGCAACACGGCCGGTGTGAGCCAGTTCGGCCCCGTCGAGAAGGCGAGCTATGACGATTGGGACTGGCAGATCGACGTGAATTTGAAGGGCATGATCAATGCGGTGCAGACCTTCATGCCACGCATGATCGAGCGCCGCGCGGGCGGTCACATCGTCAACACGGCTTCGATGTCGGCCTTCGTCGCCCTGCCGAATACCGCCATCTACTGCACGACCAAGTACGCCGTGCGCGGCCTGTCGGAGTCGCTGCGATTGGAGCTCGAGAAGTACGACATCGGCGTCTCCATCCTCTGTCCGGGCGCGGTGAACACCAACATCCACGAATCGGTGCTCTCGCGCCCCGAGCGCTATGCCCGCACCGGTTACTACGGCGCCGATCCGGAAACCTTCAAGCGCCTGAAGTCCGTGATCGAGGGTGGCTTCGATCCGGTCGATCTCGGGCGCATCGTGCTGCAGGCGGTGCTGCGCAACGATTTTTGGATCCTGCCTTATCCCGAGTTCATTCCCACGCTCGAGAAGTACCACGAGACTGTCATCGCGGCGCTGCGGAAGTACGAGAACGATCCCGACTATGTGCGACGCAAACAACTCGGCCGGCGCATGCCAGGTGCGAACTGAGCGGAGGCGAGCATGATCACGCGACGAGGGGCGGCACTGGGGCTCACGGGTTACTGGCTGGCCGGTGGCGTGCCGGTGCCTGCGCGGGCGGGCGATCTCACGGAGGGTGCGACGGGCCGCGGGGGCACGGAGGCGCTGATCGCGCTTCCGGGAAAGAAGCCGCTCATCAAACGCTCATTCCGCCCGCCCAACTACGAGACACCCCTGGCCGATCTTGCGCGCGCGTTCACCGCGAACGAGGCCTTCTTCGTGCGCTATCACCTGGCCGTGATTCCCGAGGTCGACGTCGGGGCGTGGCGGCTGCGCGTCGGCGGCAAGAGCACGCAGCATCCGCTCGTGCTCTCCCTTGCGGACCTGCGGCGTGACTTCAAGCAGGTGAGCATCGCAGCCGTCGGGCAATGCTCCGGCAACCGACGTGGTCTCTTCATGCCGCGAGCTCCCGGCGTGCAGTGGACGAGCGGTGCGACGGGCAACGCACTCTGGAGCGGCGTTCGCCTCCGGGACATCTTGCAGCGCGCGGGTGTCGGTGCGGATGCGCTCGAGGTCGTCTTCGATGGCGCTGACTCGCCGGTGCTGAGCTCGACGCCGGATTACCTGAAGAGTCTGCCGGTCGACCGTGCGCTCGATGAGAGCACGCTCGTGGCCTTGGAGATGAACGGCCGGCCGCTGCCGCACTGGAACGGTGCGCCGGCGCGGCTGGTCGTGCCGGGGTGGACCGCGACCTACTGGATGAAGCATCTCACCGAGATCCGGATCGAGCCGACGCCCTTCGACGGGTTCTGGATGAAGGGCGCGTACCGAATTCCGACCGGCGCCTTTCCCGGGCGCCGCTTCACGAGCCAGGAGAACGCCGACACCACGCCGATCACGGAGATCCTGGTCAATTCCCTCATCACGAGCCATGTCTCCGGAGAGCGGCTGCACCGCGGCGCATCCGCGGAGCTCGTGGGTAAGGCCTGGGACAATGGCGCGGGCATCGAGCGCGTCGAGGTCTCCACGGACGGTCAGCGTAGCTGGCGCGAGGCAACGCTCGGGCGCGATCTCGGGCGATTCGCCTGGCGCGAGTTTCGCTGGAAGATCGACACCTCGAGCGCGGGAATCGTGCACATCACCACGCGCGCTCGCAGCCGCAATGGCACAAGTCAGCCCGACAAGCTCACCCCGAATCCCTCCGGCTATCACCACAACCTCATGCAAGAGCTCGTGCTGGAGGTGGCGTGATGCGCAGACACCGCGGGCTTCTCGGGGCGGCAGTGATCGCGCTCGGCGCAGGGTCGGTGCTGGCGGATCAACCGCCACGTGATGAGAGCGGCATTCAGCTGCAGGCGGCGCCCGGGCGCGAGCTCACGGTATCGCATTGTGCCATCTGCCACAGTCTCGACTATATCCCGATGAACGCGCCCGTCATGGACGCGGGCGCATGGAAGAAATCCATCCAGAAGATGCGCGAGCGCTTCGGTGCGCCCCTCACGGACGAGGAGGCTGCGCAGGTGCTCGGTTATCTCAGCAGCAACTACTCACATCATTGATGAGATAAGCGGCAAGCGCCCGGCGCACGGCACCGGCGAGCCGCGCACGTACAGGTCGCAAGCGCAAGTCCATCGTGATCTCGAGCTGCGCTCCCCGCCCGCGCGTGCCGCGGTTGCAGATGTTCAGCGGATCGCGTCCGGCGAGGTGCGCGGGCACGGAGCTCGTCGCAGGCAGCCCCGCCGAGGTCAGTTCCTCGATGAGTCGCACCATGAGTTGCGTCTCGAGTCCGCCGACATAGATCTGGCGCTCGCCCAGACAGCCGTGGACGCCGAGCACCACCGTACAGCGGGTCAGCAGCTCGAGACACTCCGGATGGTCGAAGCGCTTGCTTCCGATGTGCAGCCGTCGGTTGCCGGAGCGCTTCAGCCCGTCGAAAGTGAACAGGTTGTGCTCATCGCTCGCGATGCTCGCCGCGAGCTCCGAGGTGCCCGCTTCAATGCCGCCACCGTGCGGGGCAACGACGAGCAGCGGTGAATCCGGGCGCCAGCTCACCCGCACCGCATAGTCGGTCCCTTCGCTCTCGTGTTGCGTGAGCTCCGCAAAGCACTGGTAACTATCGCTGGCAGGCAAGTCCGTCACTCCTCCATGGCCACGCGCCATTCTGCCATGCCATGCGCCCCTGCCAATGGGCGCGGGCGGCGGGAACGTCGGGCCCGTATCACGAGTTGCCCTCGGGCGACCCTCCGGCGCCGCTTCAAGAGTCAGATCCACGCGGGCCGGCGCGCTTCCTGCTCATCAGCAGCTCAGCCCGCAGCGAGCACACCTGTCCCGGCGAGATCTCGAAATCGTATCGATTGATGCAATTGGCTCGCGAGGTGCTCGCGCGAGCGGATCGTGTCGAGATCGAGGTACTCGAGCTGCATCGTCTGGCCTCGGAGTACGGCCGGCACATTCATCCGTGCAAAGCTTGCTTCTCAACCTCGCCGGCGCTTTGCCACTGGCCCTGCTCGTGCTATCCGAACTACTCGCTCGGCCAGACGCAGGACTGCATGAATGAGATCTATCCCTTGTGGGTCGCAGCGCACGGCGTGCTGATCGTGACGCCGGTCAACTGGTATCAGGTCGCCTCGCCCGTCAAGTTGATGAGGACGCCCGCCCGCTGCTCGCTGCGGGCGACAGCCGCTGACGCCGCGATCGTCGCCCACAACTGGCGGCGCTACAGATCGAGCTCGCGGGTTGGCACTATCCGCGCCACCTCACCGGGCGGCTGTTCTCGGTGATCGTCCACGGTGATACCGAGGGCGCGGCCGGTGTGCGCCGCAGCCTCTCGGACTGGCTGTGCGACATGCAGCTTGAGCCTGCGGAGCCGCTCTGCGCAATCGATCGCTATATCGGCTACTGGCAGCCGTATGCCACGAGCCATGCGACGCTTGACCTCGATCAGGCCGTTCAGGATGAGGTGCGCAATGGCGCCCGCGTGCTGCTCGAGAGTGTCCTCGCAAGGCGCTCGGGCCAGTTGAGCGAACGCGTCGAGCGTTGGCGTCCACCCCGGCAGAAGTGATGTTACGCGCGCTCGGGGGGACGTTTCCGTCGTTTCCCGGGACCGGCGCGGCGCACGGCTATTGATCGCACGTGCAGCACTGCCGTCTGATGAGTGAGTGGGATGACCCATCCGAAGGTGGTCACGGGGAGTTGCTCGATGAGACTGGTGATCGTGGACGAGGAGCCGTCCGCCCGAGCGGCCCTCGTGCACCTGTGCGAGCGCAACCGCGACGTGCAGATCGTGGGGCAGGCCGATAGCGGCGCGGAAGCGATCGCCGCGATCGACAGGTTTCAGCCCGATGTGCTGCTGCTCGACATCGAGCTGCCGGACATGACGGGCTTCGACGTACTGCGCGCGGCGCGCAGGAGCCGCGATGCGCTCACGATCATGGTGACGGCGGATGCCAAGCACGCGGTCAGGGCCTTCGCGGCGGGTGCCCTGGATTATCTCTTGAAGCCGGTTACGGCGCCGCGATTTACGACGGCGCTCGAGCGCGTGCGCGAGCGCAGGGGCTTGCATGGGCTGCAAAGCGAGCACGCACTCTCGACTGAATCCTTGCCCCGCGCCCGTCCCGTGGTACCCATCGCCGCCGCGCGCGTGCTCATCGGCGAGCGCGAGCGCCGGCTCTATCCGCTCGACCCGGACTCGGTCGAGTACATCGAGTCGGACGGCAACTACGTGACCATCCGCACGTGCGCGGCTGCCTATGTGAGCAGAGATTCCATCAAGCGACTGGCTGTCACCTTGGCCGGATACGGCTTCGTGCGCATCGAGCGTTCCTTGCTGTTGAACGTTCGCGCAGTTGCGTATGCGGAGCCTTTGGGTCGCGGCGCCTTTGCCTTCACGCTCTCCTCGGGCTCCTGCATCCACTCGAGCTCAACTTACCGCGACGCCATTCTTCAGGTGTTGCCACTCGCCCGCCCGGCGAGCCTGCGTCGCCCTCACTGAGCCGGCCGGGAGCGCCGCAGGCTCAGGCACGGGCCGTGCGTGGGCTGGAACAGTGGAGCTGCTGCTGCGATTCCTCATCGGTGGGACCGTCGTCTCGCTGTTCGCCATGGTGGGCGATGCCGTGCGACCCAAGAGCTTTGCCGGCATTTTTGGCGCCGCCCCCTCGGTGGCGCTCGCGACGCTCGCGCTGAGCGTCCACAAGGATGGCACCTCGTACGCCGCAATCGAGGCTCGCTCGATGATCGTGGGCGCCTTAGCCATGCTCGGCTACGCGTGGGTGGCGAGTCGGGCGATGTGGCAGGAGCGCGCCTCAGTGACCGTGGTAACGCTAGTGGGGCTCGCGCTCTGGCTGGCTCTCGCGCTTCTCGGCTGGTTTCTCGTGCTGCGATGAGCGTACCGCCATGATCCCATCGATCTCACGCTCGGCATTGGGCGGCGCCAGCTGGTATCAGTACGCGCTGCGCTTCGTGCTGGGCGGCCTGATCACGTTGGGGACCGGCCTGGTGGCCAAATACTTCGGACCCGTGGTCGGCGGGCTCTTCCTCGCCTTTCCGGCCATCTTCCCCGCGAGCGCGACCCTGATAGACACGCGCGAGAGAAAAAAGAAGGAGAAACAAGGCCTCAACGGCGACCGGCGCGGGCTGCGTGCTGCGGCACTCGATGCGGCCGGAGCGGTGCTCGGGGCCATCGGACTCACCTGCTTTGCGTGGCTCGTCTGGAAAGTGCTGCCGCTATTCGGTGCGGTAGCGGTGCTGTGCGGCGCTGCACTCTCGTGGTTGTTGGTCTCCGTGTCACTCTGGTGGTTGCGCAAGACGCATTGGCTTTGAGAGCGCGCAGCGCACTGCGATAGCTGCGCGTTTCCCGCCGCCGTGGCCTTGGGCTATGATGCTGCGGAGCGTATCGTCATGAGCGCTGATCAGCGTCTTCGCCCCGATACATGCGCGACCTGGCTCGCGCTCGTGCTGCTAGCGTCAGCCTGCGACACGCGCGCCGACGACACCGGCGTCGCTGCGCAGGCCAAACAGGCCGTGCACTCGGCCGATGACGCAGCCCGGGAAGCGGGTGAGGGCGCCAAGCAGGCGGGCAAGGATATCGCCGCTAGCGCCACCCAGGCCGGGCGGGATGTGGCTGACAGTACCTCGAAGGCGGGCCGGGACGTGGCAGACGGCGCCAAGCAGATGGCCCAGGAGGTTCACGAGGCCGCCAAGCGGGCGAGCAAGAATCTAACGGATGCCGTCAAAGTGACGAGCAGCAACGTGGCCGACTCTGCGAAGAAGACCGGCACGGAGGTTGCCGACTCCGCGAAAGAGGCCACCACGAGCGTTGGCGATGCCGCGACGGCGACGGGCACGAAGTCAAAGAGGCCACGAAGAGCGGTGTGGCGGCGCTCAAGCCAGGCGGCGATTCCACCAAGTCCGAGACCAAAAAATAAGGCGAGCGCGATCGCCTCAGTTCGAGCACCAAGCAAATCTACAAGACCAAGGAGGTTGCGATGGGACTCTTCGACGGCATCTTAGGTGGTTTAGTCGGCGGTGAGATGGCGACGGTCATCAACGGCCTGATCGAGAAGCACGGCGGCGTGCAGGGCATCGTCGCGCAGCTGCAGCAACAAGGCCTCGGCGAGACGGTCAAGTCGTGGGTCGGAACCGGCCCGAATCAGCCGATCTCACCCAGTCAGGTGCATCAGGCCTTCGGCGCGGACACGATCAATCAACTCGCCGCAAAGTTCGGCTTGAATCCGCAGGACCTCACTCAGAAGCTCGCGGCGGTGCTGCCGCAAGCGATCGACAAGCTTACACCCGGTGGCAAGGTACCGGCTTGACGCGCGGCGCCTCGAGCGCTTGCGCAGCATGGAATCTACTGGCGAGGAGTACTGACGATGATAAGTCCGAGAAGAACCTTTCTGCTCGCTGTTGCACTCGCGGCCTCCGGCGTGTTCGCGTCGGCCATGGCCGAAAATTCCCAACAGGAAAAGATGACGAGCTGTAACGCCGAGGCCAAGACCAAGAACCTGTCGGGCGATGCGCGCAAACACTTCATGAGCACCTGCCTGAGTGCGAGCGGCGCGTCCACCGCGTCGCACAACAGTCAGCAGGAGAAGATGAAGAGCTGCAATGCCGAGGCGAGTGCCAAGAAACTGAGCGGCGACAGCCGCAAGCAGTTCATGAGCACCTGCCTCAAGGGATCCTGAGGAGAGCGCCGTGAGACAGTCGATCCATAACTACTGCGCGACGCTCGCAGTCGCGTGCGCGCTGAGCCTTACCGGCTCGGTGGGATTCGCCCAGACGGGTTCGGATAGCGCATCCGGTGTCATCTGCAAGGACGGCACGAGCTCGAAGGGCGGCCGCGGGGCCTGCAGCGGGCACGGCGGCGTCGACAAGAACGCGACGAAGGCGGCCGCGGGTGCTGCGACGGGCACGAGCGGCAGCGCGGGCAGCGGCAGCGCGAGTACCCCCAGCACGAGCAACGCCAGCAGTGCCGCCAGCTCCGGGTCGAGCGGCGGCGGTACGCTGTGTGCCGATGGCACGACCTCGGCCAAGTCAGGACGCGGGGTCTGCTCGGGTCACGGCGGCAAGGCCAAGTCGGGCACGACTCATCAGGCGACGGGCAGCGCCGAGAGCGCTCCGGCGCCTGCGGCCCCGGCAGCGCCAAGTACCCCCGCGCGCACGGGCGGTGCAGCGGCCGCGACCACTGCCGCGGGTAGCGCTGCGAGCACGAGCTCGGCGCCGGCTCCCGGTGGTGGCCCGGGACGCGTGTGGGTGAACACGAGCAGCAAGGTGTACCACTGCCCGGGTGATCACTGGTACGGCAAGACCAAGGCAGGCCAGTACATGTCCGAGGCGGAGGCCAAGGCCCAAGGCAATCGGCCCGATCACGGTAAAAGTTGCTCATGAAGCCGCGGGCCGACGTGCGCGGCCTGCAGCGACTTCGAATGCGATGATGCAGGACCGGTCAGTCGCGGGTGCTCGCGCACAAGTGGTTCCAGTACTGGTCGCGCAGTTTGGCCTTGAGGATCTTGCCGGTGGCCGAAAGCGGTAGCTGCTCGATGAACACCACATCATCGGGCAGCCACCACTTGGCCATGCGGGGGCGCAGAAACTCGATGATCTCCTCGCGTGTCGGGCGCTCGCCCTCATGCGCCACGACGACCAGCACCGGCCTCTCGTCCCACTTGGGATGAAAGGCGGCCACCGCCGCGGCGAGGCGCACCTTGGGGTGTGACATCGCCAGGTTCTCGATATCGATCGAGCTGATCCACTCGCCACCCGACTTGATCACGTCCTTGGTGCGGTCCGTGATTTTCATGAAACCATACTGATCCCAGGTGGCAACATCTCCCGTGGGGAACCAACCCTCGGGGTCGAGCACCTCTCCGCCGACGCCTTTGAAATAGCCACTAGCGACCCACGGCCCCCGCACCCATAGCGGTCCAAAGGTCGTGCCGTCCTGCGGAGCCGGCTGGCCGGTACCGTCCGTGATCCTGAGCTCGATTCCCCACGGCGCTCGGCCCTGTTTGAGAATCTGCGTGGTGCGCGCGGTCGCTGGCAGTGCCTCGACCTCGGCCGTCGATGCGGCCGTGGTGCCGATGGGGCTGGTCTCGGTCATGCCCCAGAGGTGCATGGCACGCACGCCGTACTCGCCGAGTGTCGCGTGGACCGCAGGTGGCAGCGCCGTGCCACCGATGGCCACGCGTTCCAGAGTCGGCACGCGCAAGCCCGTCTGGCGCAGGTATGCGAGCAACTGCGTCCAGATGGTCGGCACGCCGACTGCAAACGTGACGCCTTCACTGACGATGAGCTCGTGGAGTCTTTGCGCATCGAGATAACGTCCGGGAAGCACCAGCTTGGCACCGACCATGGGGCACACATAGGGGAGCGACCACGCATTGGCATGGAACATCGGTGCGATCGCCATCACCACATCTTTCGCACTCAGGGCAAACACATCCTGCTGCAGCGCTGCCAGCGCGTGAATCAGCGTGGAGCGATGACTGTAGAGCACGCCCTTGGGATTGCCGGTCGTGCCCGAGGTGTAGCAGAGCGAGGAGGCGCTGCGCTCATCGAACACGGGCCACGCATAATCCTCGGGCGCTTCGGCGAGCAATTCCTCGTAGCAGGCAAGCGGCAGGCTGCTGCTCGCCGGCATCCCCGCCCGCTCCGCAAGCACCACATAGCGTTCGATCGTCTCGAGCTGCGGAGCGAGCGATTCGACGAGCGGCAGGAGGTCGGCGTCGAAGAGCAGCACCCGGTCCTCCGCGTGATTCATGATGTAGACGAGCTGCTCTTTGAAGAGGCGTGGATTGACGGTGTGCAGCACGGCGCCCATGCCGGAGATGCCATAGAAGCATTCCAGGTGCCGGTAGTGACTGCAGGCGAGCGTCGCAACCCGATCGCCGCGCCCGATGCCGATCTGCACCAGTGCCGCCGCGAGCCGTCGGGCACGGCGCTCGAGCTCACCGTAGCTCGTGCGATGCAGTGTTCCGCTCGCCTCGCGCGATACGATCTCGCGGCGCGCGTGTTGCGCAGCCGCGTGCCGGATCACCGATGAGATCAAGAGTTCGTGATCCTGCATCAGTCCGTACATTGAAAGCCCCCTACACAGCGCCCGCTCAGGAGCGGGGGATCGTCGCGTGTCCGGTGGTACCCCCGCGGCTGAAGTCGAAGTGCAACAGGCGCGCTCGCGAGTCCGGGCTGCCTGTCGGTGTGAATTTCCATTTACTCGCGGCCTCGGTCGCCAGCCGTGCGAAGTACTTGCTGGGTCCGGGGAACGTCAGGCTCTGGTCGACGACATTGCCCGAGCTGTCGACGGTCACGTGAACCAGAACTTTGATGTGCCCATGAATCGTGTCACGGGCACTGCGCGGCACGTCCGGAATCTCCTCGTGCGTCACATCCGTAGCATCGCCCACGGCGGCTGGGCCGGCTGCCGCGGATGCGCCGGGGACGGCAGCAGATGCCGCGGCGCTCGGCTGCGGCGGCGTGCCGCCCGATGAGCTCGCCGCACCTGCCGCGGCAGCGGCGGGTGGCGGCGGGGCTGGCTCGGACACGCTTGCGGAGGGAGCTTGGGGCTCCGGAGTTGCGGGCACGGCCGGGGCGGGCGCCGCGGGATGGCTCTGAAAGAGACGCACGCCGGCCCACGCCGCGATCAGCAGGGCAATCAGCACCGCGATGCCCGGCACGAGCAGGCGCCTGCTGGAGAGGCCGGCGGACGCTGACGGCTCCGGTGCCGCGAGCCTATCGGTCGGGCTGCTCGCGCGAGGCGACACCTTCAGCTGCGTTGCGAGCTCCGCCAAGCTCGGGCGCTTGGCGGAGTCGCGATTCAAACACTGACGGATGGGGTCGGCGAACTCCGCAGGAATGGTCTGCGGCAGGCTCACCGGGTCCGATCCCTCATCCGACCAAGACGGCAGCGTCTGGGTAAGCGCCTCGGTCAGCGTCATCGCGAGACTCCATACATCGCCCGCGGGCGAGATGCGGCCTCGCTTGGCTTCCGGAGAATCGTAGGCGGACGATCGATCGATCACGGCGGTCGACTGCCCGAGCGGACGAACCGTATCGCTCGCGAGCTTCAACCGATCATGAACCACCAGAAAGTTCGTCGGTTTGAGCCGGCAATGCACCAGGTTGCGCTGGTGCAGGAAAGTCAGCGCGTCGAACGTCGCTGGCAGCAGCTCCCGAACCTCTTGCACCGTGAGGGCTCTTTGGGGCAGGAGCTGCGCCAGCGTCTGATCCGCATACTCCATGGTGACGAACAAGAACGGGCGCTCCTCGACCTGACAGCGGCCGGTCTCGAAGAGCTGAATGAGATGGGGATGCGAGAGAGCCGCTGCCGATTGCCAGTGCGAGAGTTGAGACTTCGTCCCCGCGGCATCGACGTGCAACAGCTTGATCGCGACATTCTCGAGGCCGCGCGCCTTGGACTCGGTCAGGAATACGCCGCTGTGGTCCGAGGAACCCAGCAGCCGGCGCAGAGGGTAGAGCCCGTTGATGACGCGGCCCTCCCAAGTGGTCCAGACCTCGGCCATCGTGCTCTTGCAACCTCCTCGCTCGCGAACGATCGATGCGCCCCCGGACGCCGCTGCGAAGATAGCACCCCCCGATGCGCTGTGCCTCGATGCGAGCGCGTTGCAAAGGCGACGCGCGTGTCTCGTGGCAAGGGCGCGACGCGACGGCAGCGCTGCGCCCAGCACGCCCCACGCACCACACTCTGGCCGTGTTATTTGTCTTTATTAAACAATAAGTTATGGCTTTAACTTAAGAGTAAGCGGAGACCATGACTGCGCGGGTCCCGGGCTTGTAAAAGGCACAACAAGCCCCATCTACGGCGATGCAGTCGCGCGATGCGGAGGATTCGCGCCCAAGCCTCTCAAGGAGAATCTATGAACTTCCTTTTCGGTATTCAGATCACCGGCATCCTGGTCGGATTGGTCAGCTACGCGTGCACCATCCTGCGCATTCAGCTGACCCGCAGGTAATTAGATCCCGCGATCTCCCGGGTGCGTCTGCGCGAGCGCCGTCGAGGTTGCATCGAGCAGTGCGTGCAGATCGAAGGACACATCGATGATGCGTCCCTCGACGAAGAACCCGGGCGTCGCACGCACACGGCTGGCGCGGCCGCTTGCGATCTGCTCGCGAATGCGCTGCCGGTACACCTCGTCATCCATCTCCGCGGTGAAGCGCGCCATGTCGAGTCCGAGCCGCTCGGCGTATGAATGCAGCTGCTTGGGCGCGAGATGATTCTGGTTGCCGAACAGCAGATCGTGCATCGGCCAGAACTTGCCCTGACCTCCGGCGCACTCGGCCGCCTCGGCCGCCTGCAGCGCGTGCGGATGCAGAGCCTCCTGCGGAAAATGCCGAAACACGAAGCGCACCTGCTCGGGAAAACGCTCGAGGAGCAGCTTGACCGCGGTCACCGCCTGCTTGCACGTCGGACACTCGAAATCGCCGTATTCCACGACGGTGACGCGTGCGTGCGGGGCGCCGCGGATGTGATCCGTGGCGTTCACCGGCTCTGACAGATCTCTGCGGGTCGGCTGAGTCATGAGGCTGCGCACCTGCAATGCAAACGCCGCTCGGCACGGATCCCAGATGAGCGGCTGTGCCGATCCTAAGCCGACGTCCCGCCCGCCACAATCGCACCGCGAGGTGGCGGTATAATCTGCGACGGGCGGGCGCCCACATTGCCGGTGCCATCACATCAACCGAGAGCGAGATGAGTCACCTGGAGCAGAAGCAGCTCGGCGGCTGCAAGCTCTGCGATGGCGATGATGACCGCCGCGGTCATCTGGGCAAAACGTGCGATGGTGGTCTGGCTGTTCATGAGTGGACTCCTGCAGTTGGGTTGGTCGCGTTTCGATGCGTAGACGATGCGCCCGCGCGCGACGCGCAACAAACGCAAATCGTGAGCCTCTTGTAAGGTCTACTTAACGTGCCGACGGCCTACGACCGACTGCCGCTGAGCGCGCTGCGCGTGTTCGAAGCGGTTGCCTCGCACCTGAGCTTCAGTGCCGCCGCCGAAGCACTCAACGTCACGCCGGCAGCGGTGAGTCAGCAGATCAAATCGCTCGAGGACTACCTGCAGGTGCCGCTGTTTCGCCGCAACGGACGCCGGGTTGCCGTGAGCGAGGAGGGCCTCGAGCTGCTGCCGGGCGTGCGCGCCGGCCTCCGCGAGCTCCAGACGGCGCTGCAGCACATCAAGCAGCATCGGCGCGGCGGCCCGTTGCAGATCACGCTGCTCGCTTCGTTTCTGCAGATCTGGCTGCTGCCGCGCATTCGCGCCTTCCGACGCAAGTGGCCGGAGGTGACGCTGCGCTTTCATACTTCGCGCGAACTCGTCGATTTCTCGCGCGCAGCCGTGCATGTCGCGCTACGCTTCGGACGCGGCGAGTATCCCAATCTGCACGTCGAGAAATTCTTGGATGAGTGGATGGTGCCGGTGGCGCACCCCGAGCTCATCAAACGCTACGGGCTGCTCGACCGCAGCTCCGACCTCGACGAGGTGCCGCTGCTCGACAGCGACGACGAGCCATGGCGCGTCTGGCAGCAGACCGAGGCTCAACGGGCATGGACCTCGCGGGTGCCCTCGATCGACGATTCCGCCGGCCTGCTGGCCGCGGCGGAGGAGGGGCTCGGCTTTGCCCTGATGCGTTGGACACTCGTCGCGCGCTCGCTGCAGAAGGGCACCTTGAAGCTGGCCGGGCGCGAGGTTTTGCCGTACGGGTCGGCGTACTACTTCGTGTGTCCCGCGCCGTATCTGTCGCTGCCCAAGGTCTCCCAGTTTCGCGAGTGGCTCATGCATGCCGCGCGCGAGTTTCCGGCTCCGAATTGAACGCGGCGGCGGAATCAGCGGCTCCGATCATCGATATCGGCGCGCTGTTCGGCGCGGCTGCAGCCGCACGCGATCGTGTCGATGCGGCCGTCGCCGCGGCCGCGGCCGACGTAGGATTCATTTCCATCGTGGGGCTGCCCTCGGACACACCGCTCGGCCGCACGGCGCGCGCCGAGCTGCTGCGAATCTTCGCGCTGCCGCCCGCCGTCCTGCGCACGCTCTGGCGGCGCAAGTTCGAGCCGTGCAACCGCAATGTGTACCGCGGCTGGTTCCCGCTGCAGCCCGGCAACGTGACCAGCAAGGAAGGCATCGATCTTGGGGGCGACATCGCGCATGGAGCAGCCCTCGTGGATGCCCGCGATCCGTTGCGGGAGTGCACACCGCTGCCCACTGAGACCGAGCTACCCGGATGGCGCGCCGCTGCCGCAGCCTATTACCTCGCGATGGAGCGGATCTGCCGCGCCCTGCTACAGTCGATCGCGCGCAGCCTGCAATTGCCGCAGGATTTCTTCGACGGCTCCTTTCATCACGGACTGTCGACCCTGCGGCTGTTGCACTATCCCACGCGCACGGCCGAGGAGCTGGCGAGCTGCACGACAGCCGACGTTTGGGTCGTGCACCAGGGCAAGCGGCGCTATCTCACCGGCGCTGAGCACACCGATTCCGGATTCGTCACGCTGCTCGCTCAGGACGGCACGCCGGGGCTGCAGGCGCGCACGCGGGAGGGTCGCTGGATCGACGTGCTTCCGCACGAGGGTGCGCTCGTGGTGAATTTCGGCCAGATATTGCAAAGATGGAGCGGCGGTCGCATCCGCGCGACCGCGCACCGCGTGCTCGGCGCGGAGCAGGAGCGCTTCTCCATACCCTTCTTCTACGAGGCGCGTGCCGATGCGGAGATTCGCCCGCTCCCCGGGGACGACCCGGCGAGCTTTACGCCCTTCTTGTATGGCGACTACCTGTGGGCGCGCATCGTCGAATTCGTCGAGTTTCGCGGCATGCAGGCTGAGCGTTCACCCCTGCGCGGTTAAGCCGCAAAGTTGATGCGTGTCGCAGAATCGGCGACCCGGACCCGACCCGGGAGCGGAACACGGTTGCATGCCACCCGGACTGTTAGCATCCGGGCGATGAAGCGCACCATCGCTCGCGTCTTGAATCGCGATCTGCAGGCGACCCTGCTGGGCGGAGCATTGGCGCTGCTGGTGGCCTTCGCGCTCGACATGCCGGGCGTACCGCGCGATCTGCGCTTCGCCCAGATGGCCATGCTCGCCGCACTCTACGGGCTGCCGGCGATGCTGATCATCTTCGGTCATCAACGGCGCACCGAGCTCGAGCGGCTGCTCGCACGGGCCATCGCGATCTGCATCGCCCTGCCCACGGGCGTGTTCGTCTACCTGCAGTCCCCGAAGCTGATTCCGGTCGTCCTACCGCTGGTACTCGTCGTCGTCGCGCAGGTCTGCGCGATGCGCTTCCTCGACGCGCCCTCGCAGGCTTAGGACGCTCCGCCCTTCGCGTAATTGCTCGCGCCGAACCAGTCGATGACGACGGCGGGCTCGTTGCCGACGACCCAGGCATCGTGGCCGCTCGGCAGAGAAGTGATTTCGCCGGGACCTGCGATGAACTCCGTACCGTCGTCCATGCGAATGGCGAGCCGGCCGCTCACGTGATACTGGAAATGCGGCGCCTCGCAGCTCGCGGTCCTTGCGAGGGGCTTCACGTCGTTCGACCAACGCCACCCGGGCTGGAACACGAGTCGTCCGACCTCGCCGCCGCCGATCTTCAGCACCTCCGCGCGGCCGCGGGGAAACTCCCGTGTCTCGTCGGGCTTCGCAAAACTCTTGTGCTCTGTCTCATGAGTGCGCATGCCGTCCTCCCCATCGCTGCCGTTGGCATTCTACCAACTAGTAGGTAGATACGCAAGCTCCTGCTAGACTGCCCACATGAGTAAGCGCAGCGAAAGGGCGGCACCCTCGCACACGGCGCAGCGCGTTCTCGATGTGGCCGAGCGGCTCGCGCAGACGCGGGGCTTCAATGGCTTCAGCTACGCGGATATCGCCGCCGAGATGCGCATCGCCAAGCCGAGCCTCCACTATCACTTTGCGACCAAGGCGGATCTCGGCCGCGCCCTCATCGTGCGCTACACCCACAGGTTCGATGAGGCGCTCGCGCTGCTCGCGGGCAGCGACGCACAAAGCACGCTGCGCAAGTACGCGCATCTGTACGAGAGCATACTGGTGCGGGACCGCATGTGTCTCTGCGGCATGTTCGCCGCCGAATACTCCACGCTGCCCGCGAGCATGCAGAGCGCGCTGCGCCAGTTCTTCGACATGAACGAGGCCTGGCTCGCCGCAACCCTCGAGCGGGGTCGTGCGCACGGAACTCTGCGCTTCAACGGCTCCGCGTCCGAGGCAGCGCGCACTCTCACGGCAGGGCTCGAGGGAGCGATGCTGTTGGCACGTTCCTACGAAGAGCCGCAGCGCTTCGCGGCCATCGCCAGCCACCTGCTCGCAGCTTTCGGCATCGTCCCTGTCTCGCTGAGCGAGGCGAGCCGCAATTCCCAGCGCGCCAGGCGATCCCAAGCAGCCGCGCGGTAGGTGACGAGGCCCATGAGCGTGTCCGACGGCAGATCGCTGTGGTCGGTGACCGCACTCGCCGGACCGGCGCTCGCGGAGCTCAGGGGTGCGGCGCATGCCGAGGTGGCCATCATCGGCGCGGGCTATACCGGGCTCTCCGCGGCGCTGCACCTCGCTCAAGGCGGCAAGGACGTGATCGTGCTCGAGGCGGCGGATATCGGCGCATGCGCTTCGGGTTTGAATGGCGGGCAGGTGATCGCAGGCGTCAAACACGATCCGGACGTGCTCGAGGGGATGTTCGGTGCGGCGCTCGGAGCGCGGCTCATCGCAACCGTTGCCGCCGGCCCCGATCTGGTCTTCGATCTCATACGCGCTCACGCCATCGAGTGCGACGCGATCCGCGCAGGTTGGCTGCAGCCGGCGGCGACGGCGCAGGCGCTCGAGCTGCTGGCCAGGCGCGTGGCGCAATGGCAGCGCCGCGGTGCACCGGTCGAGCTGTTGACGCGCAAGCAGACGGCCGACCTCCTGGGCTCGCCGCGCTACCATGGCAGCTGGATCGATCGGCGCGGCGGTAGCGTGCAGCCGCTCTCGTATGTGCGCGGTTTGGCGCGTGCGGTATTGCTTGCCGGCAGCCGCATCTTTTGCGGCAGCCCGGCGCTTCGATTGACGCGGGCAGCGCGCGAATGGCGCATCGAGCTGCCACGCGGCACGGTGACGAGTCCGGTGGTGATTCTCGCGACGAACGCCTACACCGGTAGGCTCGCGGATGACGTGCGCCGCAGCCTGATCAGCGTTGCCTCGGTGCAAATCGCGACGGCGCCTTTGCCCGAGGCGCTGCGTCGTACCGTGCTCCCGCAAGGGCAGGCCGCATCGGACACTTGCCGGCTGCTGCGCTACTTTCGCCTCGACGCGAGCGGCCGTCTGGTCATGGGCTCGCGGGGCACATTGGCCGGCACGGTGCGCGCACGCGATACTCGCGACCATGAGCGAGCCGTGCGGGAGATCTTCCCGCAGCTTGCGGGAGTGCCGGTCGAGTATCGCTGGGGAGGATGGGTGGCGCTCACGCGTGATCATTTGCCGCACTTGCACGAGCTCGCGCCCGGGCTGCTGGCCGGACTCGGATACAACGGACGCGGCGTGGCGCTTGCGACCGTGATGGGTCGGCTGCTCGCCCGGCGCGTGCTGGGTGCAGCAGTCGAGGAGCTCGGCTTTCCAGTGACTCCGCTGCGGCCGATTGCGCTGCATCGCTGCGCGCGCCTTACCGCACGCGTCGGAATGCAGCTGTTGCGCGCGCTCGATGCACTGACGCGCGAGCGCATGCGACCTACGCACGGACTGGGTTCGCCATGAGCGGCGCCAAGATCGGGCTCCTCGCGGCCCTCATCGCGATCGACATCGTGTTCGCCGTCGCGTGGCTGCGCGCGGCCAGGCTGCGTACGGCCGTTCCCGAGCGACCCACCTGGAGCGATACGCTCATCGGGTTCGTCACGGCCTTTCTCGATGGGCTCGGAATCGGCTCCTTCGCACCGACCACGGCGCTGTTCAAGTTCCGCGGCCGCCCGCGGGATGAGCTCATACCGGGCACCTTGAACGTCGGGCACAACGCGGCCGCGTTCGTCGAGACCGTCGTGTTCGTCACGGTGGTCGCGGTCGAGCCGCTGCTGCTCGTGGGCATGATCGCAAGCGCGACGCTCGGCGCATGGCTCGGCGCGGGTGTGGTGAGTGGCATGTCGCGCCGGCGCATACAACTCTTCATGGGGGTGGCACTGCTCATCGCGTCGTGCTTCTTCATCATGGCCAATCTTGGCGCATTCCCCGCCGGTGGCACGGCCATGGGACTGTCCGGCTGGAAATTCATCTGCGCCGTGAGCGTGAGTCTCGTGCTCGGGGCGCTGATGACGGTCGGCATCGGCGCCTATGCGCCGATGATGGTGATGCTGGCGCTGCTCGGGCTGCATCCCCTCGGCGCGTTTCCCATCATGATGGGCGCGTGCGGCATGCTGCAGCCGGTTGCGAGCCTGCGGTTCTTCAAGTCGGGGCGCTTCGCCTTCGGCGCCTCCGTGGGTCTCACCCTGGGTGGGGTGATCGGCGTGCTCGTCGCCATTTTCATCGTCAAACAATTGCCTTTGACGGCACTGCGCTGGCTGGTCGCAGGTGTAGTTGCGTATGCGGCGCTCGCCATGCTGCAATCGGCCCGGCGTGAGAGCGTGCGCCGCGCGGCGGCGGTCGTAGAATGAGTACGGCCAGCAGGGCGATCGGCTTCGGTCTCGGTGACCTACCGCGCATCGCGCGCGGCGCGGGCAGCTACCTCTTCGACACGGAAGGCCGCCGCTATCTCGACGGCTCCGGCGGTCCCGCCGCCTTCAGCATCGGCCATGCCAATGCCGAGGTGAATGCGGCCATCACCGCGCAGCTCGCGCAGGTTGCCTGCGGCTACCGCTATCTGTTCACGAGCGCTGCGCTGGAGGCGCTGAGTGAGCTGATTCTGCGCAACTGCGGCCGCGAGTTCGCTCACATCGTCTACTGCTCGAGTGGCTCGGAGGCGGTCGAATCGGCCCTGAAGGTCGCGCTGCAATACTGGGACGCGCGCGGCATGGGCACGAAGCATCGGTTCATTGCGCGCGAACGCTCCTATCACGGCAGCACGCTCGGGGCGCTGTCCGTGTCGGGATTCCTCGAGCGGCGGCGTCCCTTCGAGCGCAGCCTGCTCGATGTGGCCTTCGTCTCGTCGGCCAATGCCTATCGCCCGGCGGGTGGCAGCGCCGCTGCGCAGCTCGTCGACTACCTGGCACGCGAGCTGGAGGAGTGCATTCAAAGACTCGGCCCCGAGCAGGTGGCGGCGTTTATCTTCGAGCCCGTGGTGGGGGCTGCGGGCGGTGTGGTCCCGGCGCCGTCCGGATATGCGGCAGCAGTGAAAGAGGTGTGCGAGCGTCACGGCGTGCTCCTGATCGCCGACGAGGTCATGTGCGGCTCGGGCCGCTGCGGAACCTGGCGGGCGCTTGAGCACGAAGGCGTTCGACCCGACGTCATGGCCGTCGCGAAGGGCCTTGCCGGCGGCTACATCCCGCTCGGCGCCACGATTCTGCGCAAGGAAATCGCTGAGACGATACTCGCGGCGCACGGCTCCGTTCTCACCGGATACACTTATTCGGGCCACACGGCCGCATGTGCCGCGGGCCTGGCCGTCCAGCGCATCATCGAGCGCGAGGCGCTGCTCGATCGCGTGCGCACGGCCGGTCACACGCTGCAGAGCGCGCTGCGGGCATCCCTGGAGCGTTTCGAGGAGGTCGGGGACGTGCGCGGGCGTGGCTTCTTGATCGGCATCGAGTTCGTGCGCGATCGCATAACAAAGCTACCATTCCCGAGAGAGCGGGCGCTGAGCCATACGATTGCGCGCCGCGCCTTTCAGAATGGTCTGATCGTGTATCCCTGCGCGGGACATGTCGGTGGGGTCATGGGCGACACCATCATTGTCGCACCTCCCTATAATGCATCCGATGCGGAACTGTCGGAGCTGGTGTCAACGCTCGAGCTGTCCATCGCTGAGGCGCTCGCCAGCTCCTAGCGAGCGCGCCCGATGACCGACGATCGCCACCTCGCCCGCGATGCGCGCTACGACGTGCTGTTCGAGCCGGTGCGCATCGGACCGGTCGTGGCAAAGAACCGCTTCTACCAGGTGCCGCATTGCAACGGCATGGGCTGGGCGCAACCGCGTGCCCTCGCCGCATTGCGCGGCGTGAAGGCCGAAGGCGGCTGGGCCGTGGTGAGCACGGAGGAGGTGGAGATCCATCCCACGAGCGACTGTGAGCCCTTCCACGAAGGCCGCCTGTATTCGGACGCGGATCTGCCGGCGCTCGCGCTGATGGCGGATCAGGTGCACGCGCACGGTGCGCTCGCCGCGATCGAGATCATGCATCACGGGGCTGCGAGCGCCAATCACGCCACGCGCGAGGTGCCGCTCGCACCTTCGCATCAGCCCGTCACGAGTTTCGCGCCGGTGCAAGCGCGCGCGATGGACAAGCAGGATATCCGCGATTACCGCCGCTGGCATCGCGAGGCCGCGCTGCGCTCGCGCCGCGCGGGCTTCGACATCGTCTACATCTACGCCAGCCACGATCTGAGTCTCGCGATGCACTTTCTCGAGCGCCGCAGGAATGTGCGCAGCGACGAGTACGGCGGCAGCCTCGTCAATCGCGTACGCCTGCTGCGCGAGCTGATCGAGGACACGAAGGAGGCCGTCGGCGATCGCTGCGCGGTGGCGGTGCGGCTCGCCGTCGACGAGCTGCTCGGACCGCAGGGCATCACGAGCTCGGGCGAGGGGCGCGAGATCATCGAGATGCTCGCGGAGCTGCCCGACCTCTGGGACGTCAACATCTCCGACTGGGTACATGACAGCCAGACATCCCGCTTCGCCAAAGAGGGCTACCAGGAGGACTACGTCCGCTTCGTCAAGTCGCTCACGAGCAAGCCCGTGGTGGGGGTCGGGCGCTTCACTTCCCCGGACACGATGGTGAGTCAGGTGCGCCGCGGCGTGCTCGATTTCATCGGCGCCGCGCGCCCCTCGATCGCCGATCCCTTTCTGCCGCGCAAGCTTCAGGAAGGCCGCCCCGAGGACATCCGCGAGTGCATCGGGTGCAACATCTGTGTGACGAGCGATTACACCAGCTCGAACCTGCGCTGCACGCAGAACCCGACGATCGGGGAGGAATGGCGCCGCGGCTGGCACCCGGAGCGCATTGCACCCCGGGCATCCGCGAGCACCGTGCTCATCGTGGGCGCGGGCCCCGCGGGACTGGAGGCGGCCCTGGCGGCTGCGCAGCGCGGCTACGAAGTGCATCTGGCCGAGGCCTCGACGGAGCTCGGGGGCCGCGTGCGTCGCGAGGCCACATTGCCCGGCCTGCGCGAATGGATACGCGTGCGCGATTGGCGTGTTGGCCAGCTCGAGAAGCGCTCGAACGTGCACATCTATCGCGACAGCGCCGTCGATGCCGCGACCGTTCTCGAGTTCGGGGCGCGCTACGTCGCGCTCGCGACGGGCGCCACCTGGCGCCGCGATGGCGTCGGCCGAGCAAACGGTGAGCCGATCGCAGGCTTTGCGGATGCGCGTATCCTTACACCCGATGACATTCTCGCCGGCCAGCAACCGGAAGGGCCGGTCGTCATCTTCGATGATGACCACTACTACATGGGCGGTGTGCTCGCTGAATGGTGCGTGTCGAGCGGCCTTGCGGCAACGCTGGTCACCCCCGCGCCGATTCCCTCCGCGTGGACCGTCAATACCCTGGAAGCCCTGCCGATCGCGCAGCGCCTGGCACGGCTCGGAGTGGAGGTGGTGCCGCACACCAATGTCGCTTGCTTCAGCGAGGCCCGGGTCACACTCATCAACGAGCTGACCGGTGGACGCACGCAGCGCGAGGCGCGCACGCTCATCAGCATCACCGCCCGCCTGCCCAGCGATGCGCTGTACGACTCTCTCAGCAGCGCACCCGAGCAGCTGAGCGCGGCCCACATCGCGAGCGTGACGCGCATCGGTGACTGCTATGCCCCTGGCACGATCCAGGCAGCCGTTTACTCGGGGCACAAATTCGCTCGCGAGCTGGAGGCGGCCTCGCGGGAGGTCGTCCCGCGCGAGCTGCCGCTGACCGCCCCATGAGGGGACCTCCATGAGCTTCAAGCTGACCTACTCGACCATGTTTGATCCGCCCGCCGAGCTGCATGCGCGTTTTGATGCGGCCATGGGCCGCATGCGAGCGCAGCTCGGTGCCACCCACGCGCTGCACATCGCGGGCGAGGACCGGCTCACCGGCAAGACCGTGCCGTGCCGCAATCCCGCCGACCAGGAGCAGCTGCTCGGTGAGTTCGCGGTCGCGAGCGCGCGCGATGTGGACGAGGCCCTGCAGGCGGCCGGGCGCGCCTGGCAGTCTTGGAGACGCACGGCGCCTGCGATCCGCATGCGCCTGCTGCGTCGAGCCGGAGAGCTCATCGCCGAGCGCGTGTTCGACGTCGCGGCCGCGCTGACACTGGAAGTGGGGAAGAATCGCATGGAGGCTCTGGGTGAGGCGCAGGAGACGGCGGATTTCTTCCAGCTGTATTGCGATGACTTCGAGAAGAGCGGTGGATTCGACCGGCCGCTGCCCGAGGATCCCATCACCGGCTACATCTCGCGCAATCGCAGCGTGCTGAAGCCCTACGGTCCGTGGGTCGTGATCAACCCATTCAACTTCCCCTTCGCGCTCGCCGGCGGACCCGTGGCTGCCGCGCTCGTGACGGGGAACACGGTCGTGTTGAAGTGCGCTTCGGCAACGCCCTGGGCGGGACGCCTGCTCGCGGACTGCCTGCGCGATGCCGAGCTGCCACCGGGCGTCTTCAACTATCTCAACGGTCCGGCCGATGTGATCGGGCCGGCGCTGATCGAGCATCCGCTTACGGCCGGTGTCACCTTCACGGGCTCTTACGAGGCGGGCACTCACATCGGACGCCTGCTGCAGTCGGGGGCTCCGCCGCGACCCTACATCGCCGAGATGGGCGGTAAGAATGCTTGCATCGTCACGGCCGCGGCGGATCTCGAGCGCGCAGCCACGGGCATCGTGCGCTCGGCGTTCGGCATGGGCGGGCAGAAGTGCTCGGCGCTCTCACGCCTGTACGTGCAGCGTGAAGTAGCCGATTCGCTGCTGGAGAGGATTCTGAGCCAGACAGCGTCACTCACGATCGGCAATCCGGCACGCCGCGAGAATTGGCTCGGACCGCTGACCACGCGATCCGCTTACGACCATTACGCCCGCTATGCGCAGCTGCTGAGGACTCAGGGCGCGCGCACTTTGAATCGTGGAGAACAGCTGCGTGGGGGCGATCTGGCGCGGGGCTTCTTCGTGCGTCCGATCGTGGCAGAAGCCCCACGCGAGCATGCGCTGTGGCAGAAGGAGATGTTTCTGCCCATCCTGATGGTTCATCGTGTCGCATCGCGCGAGCAGGCCATGGAACTCGCCAACGAATCGAGCCTCGGGCTCACGGCCGGCTTTTACGGCGCACCGGCCGAGGTCGCATGGTTTCAGGAGCACATCGAGGCGGGTGTGACGTATGCGAACCGTCCACAGGGTGCCACGACGGGCGCATGGCCGGGCTATCAGCCCTTCGGCGGCTGGAAGGGTTCGGGCAGCACGGGCAAGGCCATTGCCTCGTTCTATTATCTGCCGCAATACCTGCGCGAGCAGTCGCAGACCGTGGTCGAGTGAGCGCGCGCCGCGGAGGGACACTCATGGCTTCGCCGCATATTCGTACGCCGCTGCCGGGCCCGAAGGCGCAGGCGCTCCTCGAGCGCGATCGTCTGGTGACGACACCCTCGTATCCGCGCGACTATCCCTTCGTGATGGCGCGCGGGCGCGGCGTCGAAGTTTGGGACGTCGACGGCAATCGGTTTCTGGATTTCGCCGCCGGCATCGCCGTGTGCAGCACCGGACATGCGCATCCGGCGGTCGTGCAGGCCATCAAGGAGGCGACCGATGACTTCCTGCACATCTCGAGCGATTTCTGGCACGAGCGGATGACCCGTTTGGCAGAGAAGATCAACGCGCTCGGCCCCATGAGCGAGCCCGTTCAGGTTCTCGCCTGCCAGAGCGGCACCGAGGCAGTCGAAGGCGCGCTGAAGCTCGCGCGCTATGTCACCGGTCGTCCGCGTTTCATCGGCTTCCTGGGCGGCTTTCACGGGCGCACCATGGGCTCGCTCGCCTTCACCGCCAGCAAGTACACCCAGCAGAAGGGCTTCTTCCCGACCATGCCGGGCGTCACGCACGTGCCCTATCCCAACCCGTACCGGCCGCTCTTCGCCGGCGCTGATCAGGGCCGGGCCGTGCTCGAGTACATCGAAAGCATCTTGTTCGCGAGTAATGTGCCGCCGAGCGAAGTGGCCGCCATCGTGGTCGAGCCCATTCAAGGGGAGGGCGGCTACATCGTGCCTCCCGAGGGCTTCCTTGCCGGGCTGCGCAGCCTGTGCGACCGGCACGGCATGCTGCTGATCCTCGATGAAGTGCAGACCGGCATCGGGCGCACGGGACGCATGTTCGCCGCGCAGCACTCCGGGGTATCGGCGGACATCATGACGCTCGCGAAAGGTCTCGGCTCCGGGCTGCCCATCGGGCTCGTCGTGGCGTGCCGGCGGCATATGCAGAAGTGGCCGCGCGGCGCACATGGCAACACCTTCGGCGGCAATCCGCTGTGCTGCGCGGCCGCACTGGCGACGCTCGATCTGGTCGAGCGCGAGTACGCCGCGAACGCTGCGAGCGTCGGCGAGTACTTCAAGACTCGGCTGCAGGAGCTGCAGAAGCGCTGCGACTGCATCGGCGAAGTGCGCGGCAAGGGACTCATGCTCGGCATGGAGCTGGTCGAGGATCGCGCGAGCCGCAAGCCGGCGGCGAAGCTCACCGAGAGACTGCTGACGCGCGCTTTCCATCAGGGATTGCTGCTGCTCTCCTGCGGCGCGAGCACCGTGCGCTTCATCCCGCCGCTCATGATCGCTCGCGCACACGTCGATGAGGCCATGACGCTGCTCGAGCGCGCGCTGCAAGAAGCGCTTGCCGCCGCGTGAGCGACTCGTCCATGCACAGCCCCGTCGCGGAGCCCCGGGAGCTCGGCTTCTGGACCTGCACTGCGCTCGTGATCGGCAACACCATCGGCATCGGCATCTTCGTGCTGCCGGCCTCGCTTGCCCCGCAGGGCCTGAACGCGCTCTGGGCCTGGCTCGTCACGATCGCCGGCTGCTGCTTTCTGGCCGTGGTGTTCTCGGGACTTGCGCGCAGTTTCCCGCAGGACGACGGACCCTATGCATACACGTATCGCGCCTTCGGTTCGGCGGCGGCGTTCGCGGTGCTCTGGTGCTACTGGGTCTCGCTCTGGCTGACGAATGCGTTTCTTGCGATCGGGGCCGTCGGCTATCTGACGCCACTCGTTCCCGCGCTCGCCACCGTGGCCTGGCTGCCCTCGGTCACGGCGCTGTCGCTCGTATGGTTCTTCGTGCTCATCAATCTGCTCGGTGTACGCGCGGCGGGGGGAATCCAGATCGCGTTGACCGTGCTCAAGCTCGCGCCGCAAGCCGCCGTCATCTGGTTCGGTGCGTGGCTGCTTTTCAAGCGCCCCGCGGCGTACGTGGCTCACGTGCCGCCGAACCCGTTCTCGGTGCACGACCTGATCCTTGCCTCCACCACGGCGCTCTATGCGATGCTCGGCATCGAATCTGCGACCCTCCCGGCGGCGCGAGTGCGCGATCCCGCGCGCACTATTCCCCGCGCTACGCTCGCCGGCACGCTCATCACCGCCTTCATCTACCTGTGTATCTCGGCCATCCCGATCCTGCTCATTCCGCAAGCGCAGCTCGCTGCCTCCAGCGCCCCATTCGCGGACCTGATCACGCGCTACGTGGGCCCGCAGTACGGGCGGCTGCTGGCAGCCTGTGTCGTGATCAGTGCCCTCGGGTGCCTGAACGGATGGACGCTGCTCGGCGGTGAGCTCACGCAGACGTTCTCGAGGCACGGCACGCTGCCCGCGATCCTCGGCGCGGAGAACTCACGCGCCGCTCCGTCGTACGCGTTTGTGCTCACCGGTGCGCTCGCGAGCGCCATGCTGCTCGCGAACTACACTCAGTCGACGGCCGGGGTATACACGCTCTTCAGTCAAATGGTGACGGCCGCGAACCTCCCGCTCTACATCGCCTGCTCGCTGGCGGTGCTCGTGCTGTGGAAGCGCGGGGAGCGCGCACGCCCCGGAGCTCGCGAGCTCTCATGGCTGATCGCTGCCGTGCTCGCCACGCTCTACTGCGTCTGGGTCGTGATCGGCACGGATGCCGCATCGCTGCGCTGGGCGGTGGGACTCAGCGCTTCTGGCGTTCTCGTGTACGGCGGTGCACTCTGGGTGCGCCGCCGACGCCGACTGATCTCGGAGAGCTCATGAGCAAGCCATGGGTGTGTGCGCTGAGCGCCGTTGTTCTGGCTGCCGCCAGTTCCGCGCTTCTCGCGCAGCGACAGCCGGTGCTGCAGCAGATCGATCTGCCGCATCCCTACTACTACCGCGAGATGTATCTGCCGCAGCTCACGAGTGGGCCGAGCAGCCTCGCCTGGTCGCCGGACTCGCGCGAGCTCGTGTATTCGATGGCCGGATCCCTGTGGCGTCAGGCCGTCGACTCCGGCATCACGCAGCAACTCACAACGGGTGCTTCCTACGATTATCAGCCGGACTGGTCCCCCGATGGACGCTGGATCGTCTACAGCTCTTACCGCAACGATGCGCTGGAGCTCTGGGTGTTCGACACCGCGAGCGGCACCACGCGTCCGCTGCTTCAGAACGCAGCGGTCAACGTCGAGCCGCGATTCTCACCGGATGGCAAGCGTCTGCTGTTCGTCTCGACGGCGTTCAACCGGCACTTTCACGTGTTCGTGGGTGAGTTCTCCGCAGGCGCTCTCACGCACGTCGAACGGCTGACAGGGGAGAGCCGCAGCGCTTTGCCGCGCTATTACTACAGTGCCTTCGATCACGAGATCAGTCCGCTCTGGTCGCGTGATGGCCAGGACGTGCTCTACGTCTCCAATCGCAATCACATCTACGGCACGGGCGGCTTCTGGCGCATGAAGGCGCATCCCGGTGCGCCGGCGCGCGAGATTCACTACGAGGAGACCAATTGGCGCGCGCGTCCTGAGTTCTCACCCGATGGCAGTCGCATGGTGTACGCATCCTACGTCGGCCGGTCATGGCACAACCTCTGGCTCATGCCGGCCGGCGGCGGCGATGCCTTCGCGTTCACCTACGCAGGCTGGGACCAGGTCAATCCGCGCTGGTCGCCCGATGGCACGCGGATCGCCTTCATCGCGAATCGCAGCGGCAACACGGCTATCGAGCTCGTGCCCATTCCCGGTGGTGAGCCTCAGGCACTGCACATCGGCGAGCGGCGCTATCGTGGTCCGCACGGGCAAGTTCATCTGACGCTGCGCGATGCCGCGGGGCAGCCTGCCGCCGCGCGCGTGAGCGTGACCGATGCGGCCGGAATGTTCCACGCCCCCGCGGATGCGTGGATTCAGGCCGATGACGGCTTCGATCGACGGGAGCGCAAGTTCGAGGCCCATTATTTTGCCGCGCTGGGCGAGGTGACGCTCGATACGCCCGCGGGGCTCGTGCATGTCGAGATCATGCACGGCTTCGGCCGGCGCCTCGAGCAGCACGAACTGCAGGTCGCAAGCGGTCGAACCGTTGAGCTCAGCGACTCGATGGGCGAGGGGATCTGGAGCGTTCCCGCGCAGGGGCGCTGGGTGAGCGGCGATGTGCATGTTCACATGAACTATGGCGGGACCTATCGCAACACTCCTGCGCATCTCGTCACTCAAGCACGCGCCGAGGATCTGAATGTCGTCGAGTCGCTGATCGTCAATAAGGAGCAACGCTTTCCGGATATCGCTTACAACGGTCTCGGGCTCGATCCGGCCTCCCGCCCCGAGGTGCTCATCGTGCACGGTCAGGAGTTTCATACGAGCTACTGGGGTCATCTCGGGCTGCTGGACATCCGAGGTGGAGTGATCCTGCCGGGCTATGCGGGCTATCCGGACACGGCCGCCTCGAGCCTGTACCCGACGAATGCGGACGTGGCGGACCTCGCGCACGCGAAAGGGGGACTCGTTGGCTACGTGCATCCCTTCGACACCGAGCCCCATCCCTATGCGGCGAAGGAGGTGCTCACCATGGAGCTGCCCATCGATGTCGCGCTCGGCAAGGTCGACTACATGGAGATTCTCGGCTTCAGCGACCATCGCTTCACGGCGGCGGTCTGGTATCGGCTGCTGAATCTCGGCTTTCGCATTCCTGCCGCGGCGGGCACCGATGCGATGGCCAATTTCGCCTCGCTGCGTGGCCCGGTGGGCATGAACCGCGTCTACGCGCGCGTGCCGGCAGGTGATCTCACGCCAGCCGAGTTCGCTGCCGCCATCAAACAGGGCCATACCTTTGCCACCAATGGGCCCCTGCTCGGACTGACGTTGGGGACGGCCGAGGTCGGCGACGAGCTGCACTATGAACAGGCCGCGAATCAGGTGCCTTTCAGAGCGCGCCTGCACTCGATCGTGCCGGTAGACCATCTGGATCTCATCTGCAACGGTCGCGCGATGCGCTCCTTCGTGCACGACAAGGCGATCGCGGCCGGCGATTTCAGCGGCACGGTGGATCTCAAGCAGTCTGGCTGGTGCGTGCTCGCCGCCTCGAGCGACGGTGCGCGCTATCCCGTGCTGGATAACTATGTGTATGCGACCACCAGCCCGATCTATGTGACGATCGCCGGCGCGCGGCCGCGCTCACCGGAGGACGCCGCGTTCTTTGTGGCCTGGATCGAGCGGGTGAGCGAGGCGACGGCGGCCTATCCTCACTGGAATAACACGGCGGAAAAGGCGCACGTGATGGGACAATTAGCGAATGCCCGTGCCGTGTATCAGAACATGCGCTGAATCGCCGAGCGTCCCACTGAGCATGGATCCGCCCTCATGAGCAACACCTCCGAGCCCATGGGAACGCTCGAGGTTGCGCTCGCGCACGCCGAGCGCTTGCTCGCGAAGGATCCCGCACTTGCCGCCGAGCAGGCGCGGGAGATCCTCAAGGTGGTTCCCGCGCATCCCCGCGCACGACTGATCCTCGGCGCCGCGCAGCGCGTGGCCGGTCACACGCAGGAGGCCATCGAGATTCTCGAGCCGCTGGCTCGCGAGCAGACGCAGGCGGCACCCGTGCATCTCGAGCTCGGAATCGCACTTGGCGAAGCGGGCCGCGCGCGCGAGTCGGTCGCATCGCTCCGCCGTGCGCTGCAGCTGAAGTCTGATTGGCCCGACGCCTGGCGATTGCTCGCGGATCAGCTCGATGCACAGGGCGATGCCACGGGGGCCGACGACGCGCGTGCGCGGTACCTAAAGGCTGCCAATAAGGATCCGCGCCTCATGGAGGCCGCGGCGGCGCTGGTCGCAAACCACCTGCCGCTCGCCGAGAATCGCCTGCGCGCGCACCTTGCGGCCAACCCGACCGACGTTGCCGCCCTGCGTATGCTGGCCGAGGTCGCCGGGCGCCTGCGTCGCTATGCCGATGCGCAATCGCTGCTCGAGAAGTGTCTCGAGCTCGCCCCGAGCTTTGATGCGGCGCGCCACAACTATGCGACGGTGCTCAACCGTCAGGGGAAAGCCGTCGCTGCACTCGCGCAAGTCGAGCGGCTCCTCGCGCGCAACCCGCGCGATCCGGGCTATCGGAACCTCAAGGCCGCAACGCTGGCGCATCTGGGTGAGTACGCCGAGTCCATGCAGCTGTACGAGGCGGCGCTGAAGGACTTTCCGCAGCAGCCGAAGATCTGGATGAGCTACGGTCATGCCCTGAGGACTGCGGGCCACGGCGCCGAGAGCATCGCCGCCTACCGCCGCGCCATCGCGCTGGAGCCGACGCTCGGCGAGGCGTACTGGAGCCTCGCCAATCTCAAGACGTTTCGTTTCTCGGACGCCGAGCTTGGCGCAATGCGCACCGCCCTCGAGCGTCCCGATCTCATCGCCGAGGATCGTGTGCACTTCGAGTTCGCGCTCGGCAAGGCCCTCGAGGATGAGGGCGCATACGAGGAGTCCTTTGCTCATTACGCGCAGGGCAACGCGCTGCATCGCGCCTCGCACGGCTACAGCGCCGAGGAGGACGCAGCCTACGTGCAACGTTGCAAGGCGCACTTCACCCCGGAGTTCTTCGCGCAGCGCGCAGGTGCCGGCGCGATGGCTCCCGATCCCATCTTCATCCTGGGCCTGCCGCGTGCGGGCTCGACGCTGCTCGAGCAAATGCTCGCGAGCCACTCGCAGGTCGAGGGCACGATCGAGCTGCCGGATGTGCCGCAGATCGCCCGCGAGCTCGCCGGGCGCCAGGGCGAGAACGAGGCGCCGTTTCTGCAGGCGGTAGCGGCGCTGAGCCCCGCGGAGCTGCGCGAGCTCGGCGAGCGCTACCTCACGAGCACGCGCCCGTTGCGCAAGGCCACCGCGCCCTTCTTCGTCGACAAGATGCCCAACAACTGGATGTATGTCGGCCTCATACACCTCATGCTGCCGAACGCCAAGATCATTGATGCGCGGCGTCATCCGCTCGGCTGCGGCTTCTCCTGCTTCAAGCAGCACTTCGCGCGCGGCCAGAACTTCGCGTACTCGCTCGAGGACATCGGTCACTACTACCGCAACTACGTCGAGCTGATGGCGCATTTCGATGCTGTGCTGCCGGGACGCGTGCACCGCGTGCTCTACGAGGATCTGATCGAAGACCCGGAGACGGAAGTGCGGCGCCTGCTTGCTTATTGCCAGCTGCCGTTCGAGGAGGGCTGTCTGCGCTTTCACGAGAACGAACGCGCGGTGCGTACCGCAAGCTCAGAGCAGGTGCGCCAGCCGCTCTTTCGTGAAGGCATGGAGCACTGGCGGCACTATGAGCGTTGGCTCGATCCCTTGAAGGCAGCCCTTGGAGCGGTCCTACCAGCGTATCCGCGCGTGCCAGATTCCTTTTGCAATTAACCGGGCCGATTTGCATACTCGACACCCTTGGGGGGGTGCAGAAACAACACAAGGGGTCGGCCGATGACACGCAGTCGACGGCGAAAACTCGCGCGCATCCAGGCAGGCAAGCGCGCGCTCATCGTAAAGAGAGGCATACCTGTTGCGTCCGCGCTACTGGCGGGCATGCCGTTCGCACAGGCGCAGAACGCGCCGCCGGCGGCAGCGCCGGCGGCCGCCGAAGCGAGCGGCCTCCAGGAAGTCATCGTCACGGCACAGAAGCGCACCGAGAACGTGCAGAACGTGCCGATCAGCATCGAGGTGCTCGACAATAAGAAGCTCTCCGAGTTGAACATCACCAACCTCGACGAGTACGTGAAGTACTCGCCGAGCGTCTCCTACTTGCGCGGCATCGGGCAGGGCGGCAACGCGCAGCCGGGAATCGCCCACGTCTATATCCGCGGTGTCGTTGCGGGTGGTGAAGGCAACCACTCGGGCCCGCAGCCAACCGTCGGCACTTACCTCGACGAGCAGCCCGTCACGACCATCGACGGCACGGTCGACGTGCATATCTATGACATTCAGCGCATCGAGGTTCTCGAGGGACCGCAAGGCACGCTCTACGGGGCGAGCTCCGAGTCAGGCACGGTGCGCATCATCACGAACAAGCCCGATCCCACCAAGTTCTCCGCAAGTTACGACCTGCAGGCGAGCGGGATCCAGCACGGCAATGGGGCTGGCTACACGGTTCAGGGCTTTGTGAATATCCCGCTGGCCTCGTGGGCCGCCATCCGCCTGGTCGCATTCGACGAACACGAGCCCGGCTACATCAGCAACGTCGCGGGCACGAACGCCGCAGCGTGCATTGAGAATGGCGTACGGACATTCGGGAACTGGAGCGGTCAGTATCCGGGCTACAATGCGAGCTACGCTGCGGCGGGTTATCCGTCGATCGGGGCGCCGCTACCTGCCGGCTCCCCGATCTGGACACCGTACCCTTGCCCGACACCGGGTGTGATCGGAGCGGGCGCCATCAACAACGACGCCTGGCTCAAGAGCGACTACAACAAGGTCAACACCTCGGGTGGTCGCGCCAGCCTGCTCTTTCAGCTCGGCGACAACTGGACCGTGACCCCGACCTTCATGGCTCAGAAACTCACGACCGAGGGTTTTTTCGCCTACGACCCGGCGATCGGTGATCTCAAGCTGACGCACTATGGGCCGGAGAACTCCGGCGACACCTGGTACCAGGGCGCATTGACGGTCGAAGGCCACTTCAGCAACTTCGACCTCGTGTACGCCGGCGCCTTCATGAAGCGCAACATCAACTCGATCGCTGACTACAGCGACTACGCGGAGTTCTACGACCGCGGGTACGGATCGGGTGCCTACTGGGTCGGCGATAACGGCTCGCCGATCCTGGGACAGGAGTTCGTGAACACGAAGGGCGGCTTCCAGAAATGGAGCAACGAGATCCGGCTGACCACACCGCAGGATCTGCCCATCAGAGGCACCATCGGACTCTTCATCCAGCGCCAGCTGCACAACATCTGGGAGCAGTACATCATGCCAGGCTACGGGTGGGTCGACCCGTACGGCAACACGCCCAACAATCCGGCCGGTCTCGCGACGAGCTTGTCCATCCCGGGGCTGTACAACACGATCTGGCTCACCGACGAGCAACGCGTCGATCGCGACAAAGCCGTGTTCTTCCAGGGGACCTGGGACATCACCAAGCAGCTGGAGCTCACGGGCGGCTTACGCTTCTACAAGTACGATAACACCCTCGAAGGTTTCTACGGCTATTCGCTCAATTACGGTCTTTTCGCAGGCTTCCACTCGGGCATGAGGCAGTGCTTTGCGCCAGCGGTCACGAAGTTTGCACCTTGCACGAACCTCAATAACGAGGTGAGCGACTCGGGCAACGTGCCGCGCGTCAACCTCACCTACAAGTTCACGGACGATGCGCTCATCTATGCGACGTGGTCCAAGGGCTTCCGTCCCGGCGGCGTCAATCGGACGGCTCAGGCGGGTATCGGCCCCTATCAGGCCGACTTTCTGACCAACTACGAGATCGGCTGGAAGACTCAATGGTTCAACCATCGGCTGCGCTTCAATGGCGCGTTCTTCTGGGAGAACTGGGACAACTTCCAGTTCTCGTTCCTCGGCCCGAACAGCGTCAACATCGTCGAGAACGGCGGCAATGCGCGCATCAAGGGTGTCGAGACCGAGATCCAGTGGGCCGCGACCAACAATCTGATGCTCAGTACCGCGTTCACCTTCCTCGATCCGGTACTGACTCAGAACTACTGCGGTGTGGCCGGTGTGACCAACTGTCCGGACCAGATCACGAACACCCCGTACTTGCCTGGCTACGTAGTGGTCGGTCCACAGGCCCCCGCGGGGACCAATCTTCCCATCACCCCGAAGTTCAAAGGCAACTTCGTCGCTCGGTACACGTTCAATCCGCTTGGGGAATGGGAACCATGGGCACAGGCGACGGGTGTCTATCAGACACAGACCTCACCGCTGCTGCGCGCCGATATGACGCGCATGCTGGGCATGATGCCCTCGTACGCCTTGTTCGACCTTTCGGGCGGAGTCAATTACAAGTCTTTCTCACTGCAACTTCTCGTGAGCAACGTCGCGGACAAGCGTGCGCAGCTCTCGCGGTTCGCGCAGACCAACCCGCTGCTCAGTCCCCAGCCTTACGTCGTGCCGGCGCAGCCGCGCACGTTCACGCTGGAGTTCTCGCAGAAGTTTTGATCGATCGCGACTCTGCAGATCCGGTCCTGATTGGCAGGCCGGATCTGCAGCTTCATTGACGGCAAGCGCAGCGCGACAGCAGCCGCTGCGGCCACTGCTGCACCCGGAAGCCGCTTGAGCAGCCAATACGATGTCATCGTCATCGGGTCCGGTCACAACGGACTCGTGTGCGGTACGTATCTCGCGAAGGCGGGCCTGAAAACGCTGATTCTCGAGCGTCGCCCCCTCATCGGCGGGGCGGCCGTGACGGAGGAGTTCAGCCCCGGCTTTCGCGGCTCGCGCTTCTCCTACGTGATGAGCCTGCTGCACCCAAAGATCATTCGCGACCTCGAGCTTGCCGCATACGGCCTTGCGGTGTTACCCGCGAATGATCTGTTCTGCCCGCTGGGCGGGGATGACTACATCATCTACAGCGACGACCTTAAGAAGACGCAGGCGGAGTTCGCGCGCTTCTCGCGCCACGATGCGCAGATCTATCCGCAGTTCGCACGCGAGCTCGAAGAGTCGGCCGCACTCGTGCGGCGCTTGCTGTTCGAGACGCCGGTCGACCCCGTCCGGCGCAGCTGGCAGAGCTTCAAGCAGAGCGCAGCGTTTCTGTGGCGCCATCGCAAGGTCGGCGATCGTGCCTACCGACTGATCGATCTCCTGGCGCAAAGCGCCTATGACTATCTCTCCGTCTGGTTCGAGCACGATGTCATCAAATCGGTGCTGGCCTACTACGCCTCGATCGGAACCTTTGCCGGGCCGCGCTCACCGGGTACCGCGTATGTGATCCTGCATCACCTGATCGGCGAGCATCAGGGGGCGGGCGGCTGGGGCTTCGTCCGCGGCGGCATGGGAGCAATCACGGCCGCCATCGCGCGCTCGGGCGAGCGCTTCGGTATGCAGATCGTGACGGACGCAGCCGTCGCGGAGGTGCAGGTGAGCGATGGGCGCGTCAAGGGCGTGCGCACGACCGATGGTCGTGAATGGCAGGCGAGGGTGGTGGCCTCCAACGCCACCGCGAAGACGCTCTTCAGGCGGCTCGTTGCGCCCGAGCATTTGCCGCCAGAGCTACTGCGCGAGATCGATGCGTTCCGCACGTTCTCGACGGCGTTTAAGATGAACATTGCGGCGCACTCACCCCCGCACTACCGCGCCTTCAATCCTGCGGTGACCGGATTTGCCTATCCGACCTACGTTCACATCGGACCGGGAATCGATTATCTGGAGCGGGCATACGACGATGCGAAGTACGGCTGGTACTCCCGCCGACCGTTTCTCACCCCTGTGGTCCCGACAATCGTCGATGACTCGCTCGCCCCTGCGGGCAAGCACGTCATCAACATCTTTGGCGGTCATGCGCCTTACGAGCTCAAGGGAGGCGCCTCCTGGGCAAACGAGAAGCCCAACTTGACGAGCACGGCGCTCGAGGTGCTCGATGAGATGGCGCCGGGATTCTCGGCGCAGATCATTGAGGTTGAGACGCTCGTGCCCCCGGACCTAGAGGCCATCGTGGGGTTGCCGCAAGGGCATATTTTTCACGGTGAGCTGAGCGCGGATCAGCTGTTCTGGCAGCGCCCCGTGCCGCACTGGGCGGACTATCGCACGCCGATCGCCGGGCTCTATCAGTGCGCCTCCTCCAGTCATCCCGGCGGGGGCGTCTCCGGCATTCCCGGGCACAACGCCGCGCGCGAGATCCTCAAGGACTGGAAGCGCATGAAGTGAGGTGCCGCGATGATGGCGAACGAGGTCTTCATTACCTGCGCGGTCACCGGAGCGGGCGACTCGGTCGGCAAGAATCCGCACGTGCCCGTCACACCCCAGCAGATCGCGGCCGCAGCCCTCGAGGCGCACGCTGCGGGCGCCGCCATTGTGCACATTCACGTGCGCGATCCGGCATCCGGTGCCCCGAGCCGGGACCCGGCGCTGTTCCGCGAAGTGGTCGATCGCATCCGTAACCGCAGTGCGGAGCTCATTCTGAATCTGACCGGCGGCATGGGAGGTGATCTGCTGCTCGGACCGGAGCAGGCGCCTCTCGAGTTCAGAGCGGGCACGGATTGCGTCGGCCCCGAGGAGCGCATGGCGCATATTCTTGAGCTCGAGCCCGAGATCGGCAGCCTCGACTGTGGCTCGCTGAACTTCGGCGAAGCGCTCTACGTCACGACGCCGGCATTCCTGCGGCGCATGGCGCGCGCGTATCAGCAGCAGGGCATCCGCCCGGAGATCGAGGCTTTCGAGCTCGGGCACATCGAGCTTGCCAAGCAATTGATCGCCGAAGGCCTCATCGACCAGCCCCCCCTGTTTCAACTTTGCCTGGGCATCAAGTATGCAGCTCCCGCGAGTGCCGAGGCGATGACCGCTATGCGGGACGCGCTGCCCGCGGGCGCACTCTGGTCGGCGTTCGGGATCGGACGCATGCAGATGCCGATGGTGGCTCAGTCGGTCCTGCTCGGCGGCCACGTGCGGGTGGGGCTCGAAGACAATCTCTATCTGGACCGGGGTGTTCTCGCCACCAACGCCGCATTGGTCGAGCGTGCGGTAAGGCTCATCGAGCTCCTCGGGGCGCGTGTGCTGTCGGCGCGTGAAGCCCGCGAGCGCCTCCGCTTACGCGTGCACTCCGGCAGCGGCCGGGCCTAGTCTGGTGCCCAGCCGCGACTGCGGCCATACTGCTCTATCTGGCAGGTCAGTTCATGGAGGCGCGGGCACATGGGCAGAGCGTTCAACGCCCTGATGAGAATCGTGAGCACGCTCATCGGATTGCTGATGATGGCTTTTGGAGCCGTGTGGATCCTGCAGGGGCTCAATCTCGCTTTTCGCGTCGGCTTCATGGTCGGTGATCGGCGCTGGGTCGTCTATGGGGCGATACTGGCGGTACTCGGGATTGGCGAGGTGATCTGGAGCAACACGCGCCAGCACACCACCGGCAACCTGGCCTAGCGAGTCCTTTTCCCCGAACTGAAATTCTTGATCTGCGATCGCGGTACCGAGCGCCAGCTCGGCGCGGCACGTCGGTTGCTCAATTCCCGGAGGGAGGCTTACGGAATGAGCACACTGACACCGGCACCCATTCGCCGCCAATTGCGGATCGCACAAGTCGCTCCCCTCTACGAAAGCGTGCCGCCACGGCTGTATGGGGGAACGGAGAGGGTCGTTTCATACCTGACCGAGGAGCTGGTGCGCGCCGGTCACGAGGTGACGCTTTTCGCAAGCGGCGACTCGGTCACCTCAGCCAAGCTGATATCCGTGTGGGACCGCGCCCTACGGCTCGATGAGCGCAACCCCGAGCCGCACGCGCTGCATATGGTCATGCTGGAGGCCCTCTGGGATCACGCCGCCGCCTTCGATGTGATTCACTTTCACACGGAGGGCATGCACCTGCCGCTGGCGCGCCGTTGTCGCACGCCCTCGCTCACGACGCTGCACGGACGGCTGGATCTCGTCGGTTATGACACCCTGTATCGTGAGTACTCGGATCATCCGCTGGTGTCCATCTCCGATGCGCAGCGTCGCCCCTTGCAGGTGAGCAACTGGATGGCGACGGTGCATCACGGCTTACCGCTCGGGCTGCTGCAGCCCGTAGTCGATGCGCCGCGCGAATACCTGGCCTTTCTCGGACGCATCTGCCCCGAGAAACGCCCCGATCGCGCGATCGAGATCGCGCGGCGCACCGGTACCCCGCTTAAGATCGCCGCCAAAGTCAGTCGTGCGGACCGCGAATACTTCACCACCCACATCAAGCCGCGGATCGACGGCGCACTCATCGAGTACATTGGCGAGATCACCGAGCGGGAGAAGCCGCGCTTCCTCGGCGGCGCCATCGCCATGTTGCATCCGATCGATTGGCCGGAGCCCTTCGGGCTATCGATGATCGAGGCCATGGCGTGTGGTACGCCGGTCATCGCGTTCCCGCGCGGCTCAGTGCCCGAGGTCATCGACGAGGGAGTCACCGGGTACATCGCGCAGAGCGTGGATGAGGCGTGCGAGCACGTCGTGCGCGCACGCAATTTCGATCGGCGGCGCTGTCGGGCGCGCTTCGAGCAGCGCTTCTCAGCCGCGCGAATGGCGCGCGAGTACTGTCGAATTTACGAAGCGCTCTGCGAAGAGCAGAAATGGCGACGCAAGGCGTAAGTTCGGACCCCGCGCAGCGCTATTACATCCTTGCTCCGGAGGTGTCGGTCCCGGAGCACACGCTCGTCCTCAAGCAGGACGAGACGCTCGGCATCTTCAACGAATTTGGCGACATCGATGCGGCCGCGCGTCACGAGGAGGGCCTCTTTTTCGAGGGTACGCGCTTCGTGTCGCAGCTGAGGCTGCGGCTCTTTGACGGACGCCCGCTGCTCTTGAGCTCTACGGTGCGACGCGACAACGTGCTCATGTCGGCAGACCTCACGAACCCGGATCTCTACGCCGATGGGCGGGAGGTCCTGCCGCGTAGCAGCCTGCACATTTTTCGCACCAAGCTCATCTGGCAGGGCGTGTGCCACGAGCATATCCATGTTCGCAACTTCACCCGCGAGCCCCTCGATATCGTGCTGAGCCTGCAGTTCGCCGCGGACTTCGCCGATATCTTCGAGATCCGCGGACAGAAGCGCGCGGCGCGCGGCCGCATGTTGCAGAGCCAAGCGGCCTCGGATGCGGTCGAGCTCGCCTATGAAGGACTCGACGGTGTCGTGCGCCGCACACGGCTGGTCAGCAGCCCCGCGCCGCAGCGCGTGACGGAGAGGCAGTTTACCTACGCACTCACCGTCGCCGGCCGTACCGAGCAGGTGATCGCGCTCGACATCTCATGCAGGCTCTCATCGAGCCGAGTGACGACGCTCAGTTACGAAGACGCGCTCGGCCGTGCCGAGCAGTCGCGCTCGGGACGCGAGCGCTTCTTCAGTGGGATCGGGACGTCGAACGAGCAGTTCAACGCCTGGGTGCAACGCTCGACTGCCGACCTCAACATGCTGCTCACGAACACCTCCTCGGGCCTGTACCCCTACGCAGGCATACCGTGGTTCGACACGCCGTTCGGTCGCGACGGGATCATCGCGGCGCTCGAATGCCTGTGGCTCTCGCCGCACATCGCGCAAGGCGTGCTCAAATACCTGGCGAGCACCCAGGCGACCGAGGTCGATGCGGAGCGCGACGCCGAGCCCGGCAAGATCCTGCACGAAGCACGCCGCGGCGAGATGGCTGCCAGGGGCGAGATTCCTTTCGGTCGCTACTATGGAAGCGTGGATTCGACGCCGCTCTTCGTGCTGCTCGCGGGCGCTTACCACCGGCGCACCGCGGACACGGCGCTCATCGAATCCATCTGGCAGCACGTGCTGGCGGCGCTCGACTGGCTCGAGCGCTACGGCGATCCTGACGGGGACGGCTTCATCGAGTACCGCCGGCAGTCTCAGCAGGGGCTCGTGCAGCAGGGCTGGAAGGATTCGCATGATTCGGTATTCCACGCCGACGGGCGCATCGCGCAGGGACCCATCGCGCTGTGTGAGGTGCAGGGCTACGCCTACGCGGCGCGCATCGCCGGGGCCGAGCTCGCGGATGTGCTCGGCGCGACGGAGAGCGCGCGGCGGCTGAGAGATGCTGCGCACGCACTGCAGAGGCGCTTCCGCGAGCGTTTCTGGTCCAACGAGCTTGGAATGTACGTGCTGGCGCTCGATGGAGAGAAGCGCCGCTGTGAGGTACGCACGTCCAACGCCGGACAGTGTGTATTCACGGGGATCGCCTCCGACGAGCACGCCGCAGCCATCCTCAGCGCTTTGTCGCAGGATTCGTTCTTCTCGGGCTGGGGCGTGCGCACGCTTGCTGATAGCGAAGTGCGCTACAACCCGATGTCCTATCACAACGGATCTGTGTGGCCGCACGACAATGCGCTCATTGCCGCGGGTATGAACCGCTTGCCCGACAAGCGCCTGGCCGGGCGTCTGCTGACCACCTTCTTCGAGGCCTCGACGTACTTCGACTCGAGTCGCCTGCCGGAACTGTTCTGCGGGTTCCGCCGCCGCGAAGGCAAGGCACCGACATCCTACCCCGTCGCGTGCTCACCCCAGGCGTGGTCCTCGGGCGCCGTGTTCATGCTCCTCGAGGCCTGTCTCGGAATCACGATCGATGCTCCACGACAGCGGGTGACCTTTCGCAACCCCCACCTGCCGGTCGCGCTCGAGCACGTGCGCATCCGCAATCTGACGGTCGGAACCGGCGCGGTGGATCTGCTGCTGCAGCGTCACCAAGGCACGGTGAGCCTCGTGGTGGAGCACCGCCGCGGCGAGGTGAATGTGTTGATGCGCAGCTAGGCCTGATGGATCGCCTTGGTGACGAGGCAGGCCTCGAGTCCCTCTGGTCCGTCCTCTGCGCCATGGCCACTTTCCTTCACGCCGCCGAAGGGTGCATCGGGCGCGGCCATGCCGACGGTGTTGATGCCCACCATCCCCGCCTCGATCGCATCACCGATCAAGAGCGCGCGCTTGGCCGATTCGGTGAATGCGTACGCCGCGAGTCCGTAGGGCAGGCGATTCGCATGCTCGACGGCTTCATCGAAGCTCTTGAAGGAGGTGAGCACCGCGACGGGCCCGAAGGGTTCCTCGTTCATGATGCGAGCCTTGAGCGGCACCTCCGAGAGCACCGTCGGCTGCCAGAAGAAGCCTTCCCGGCCGTGACGCTCACCGCCGGTACGCACCTTGGCGCCGTGCGCCACCGCATCCCCGATGAATGTCTCGATCGCGGCCGGGCGGCGTGGATTCGCCATGGGGCCCATTTGACTGGCTGCGAGCAGACCATCACCGACGCTCACCTTGCGGATACGCTCGGTGAACGCGCTCACGAAGCGCTCGTAGATGCCCTCCTGGACATAGAAGCGTGTGGGTGACACGCACACTTGTCCCGCATTGCGACACTTCGCCGTCGCGAGCAGCTCGACGGCGCGCCCGAGATCGGCGTCATCGAACACGATGACCGGCGCGTGACCGCCGAGCTCCATGGTCGTGCGCTTGACGGTCGCTGCCGCGAGGGTCAACAGATGCTTGCCGACCGCGATGGAGCCGGTGAAGGACAGTTTACGGATGATCGGCGAGGCGAGCAGATGCCTCGAGACTTCATCGGGGACCCCGAAGACGAGCTGCACCACCCCAGGAGGCAAGCCGGCATCGACCAACGCGCGCACCACCTCGATAGCCGCCGCAGGTGCTTCCTCGGCAGGCTTCAGAATCACCGAGCACCCGGTTGCGACGGGTGCGCCGAGCTTGCGGCCAGGATTTCCAATGGGGAAGTTCCAGGGTGCAAACGCCGCTACCGGCCCGACCGGCTCCTTGACGACGAGCGAGCGGGTGCCGGTCGGGCGCACGAGCACGCGCCCATAGGTGCGCCGGCACTCCTCCGCGTAGAACTCGAAGAGGTTGGCGGTCACGAGCGCCTCGATGCGCGTCTCGGCGAGCGTCTTCCCCTCCTCGAGCGTCGCGACCCGAGCGATGTCGTCCACTCGCTGACGGATGAGCTGAGCGGCACCTTTCAGTACCCGGGCCCGCTCTTCGGAGGTGGTGCGCTTCCACACGCGAAAGCTGCGCTCTGCGGCATCCAGCGCGCGCTCCAGGTCAGCGCCATCGACGAGCGGCAGCTCACCGAGCGTGCTGCCGTTCGCGGGGTTCACCACCCGGTGCGTGCGTCGCGTGCCGGCCGTCAGCCACTCACCATCAATGTAGAGCCTGAGCTCGGGATAGCTGTCCATCGTCACCTGCCTCGGAACTGCAGCCGCAAGTACTCGTTGCCTGTCACCGAACGTTGTCGTGATACAGAGTCTAATGGGTCAGGGTCGTCCGCGGTAAACGCGAGCGGGCCTTGCGCGTTAGCACGATCCCGCGCATCGTTTTGCGGGCCGCGCCTCCCGTCGACGACATGGAGTGACGCATGGCTAGGAAATGGATCCGTTTGACGGCAGCCCCTCTGGCGCTCGCAGCGTCCACCTGGGCGGCGGCGCAAGCGACTCCTCCGCCCCCTCCGCCCCAGGCGATTCCGCCCCAGGCGAGCGAGACGACCTACCACGTCTATCCCGACCTGCGATATCACCCACTGCGCGTACAAATCGAAGGCGGCTACAGCGTCACTTCGGGAGATGCGGCAACGCTACTGCACGATGGGTGGAATGTCGGACTCGGACTCACGTGGTTTCCGACCTCGAAGCTGCCCCTCGGACTGCGTGTCGATGGCAGTTACAGCAGCTTCGACCTGACTTACGACGCGCTCGCGCGCGCCGCCCAAGCTATTGGCCAGCCAGGCACCTACTACGGCCATCAGAACCTCTACGGAGGCGACCTCGATCTGGAGCTGGATCTGCCGCTGAGCCACCACGCTCGCTGGTACTTCTTCGGAGGCGCCGGCCGCTATCGCGCCGAGACCGTGGTCAAGCAGGCGCAATACCAGTTCGGGTTCGCCTGCTTCTATTATTGTTTCCCCGCGTACATTCCGGTGGTCACGCTGGAACAACACAGCACCAGCGATTGGTTGCGCTCGTGGAATGCCGGAATGGGATTTGAGTTCGCGCTTGCAGATCCGGCCAGTTTCTTCATCGAGGCACGCTACCTGCGGATCGAGCCTTATGCGAATAGAAACGAGTTCATTCCCATTCGTGTCGGACTGCGCTTTTGAAAGCAGCGGCTCGCGCGCTCCGAGCGCTGCGCAGGAAAACAATAGGTATAGAGCGTAAGTTATTGTTTTATAAGATATAGAATAACTGCCATTGCGATTCGCGCGGCAGTGGCCTGACCGCTTCTCGCGTGCGCGAACGCAGCGTTCCACCGCAGGTGGTTCGGCCAGTCACCAAACAAATAGCGCTGCTTCGGTCGCGCTCCGATCGGCATAAGCTCACGTGCAGGAAAAGGAGTAAAACACCGCCATGGCGCGGTTCTTCATCGACCATCCGGTATTCGCCTGGGTCATCGCGATCCTGATCACGCTCGGCGGGCTCATCTGCATCGCGCGGCTGCCCATCGAGGCATACCCCGACATCGCCCCGCCACAGGTGACTGTCTCGAGCAATTATCCCGGCGCCAATGCCGAAACGGTGGAGCGCGCCGTCACGCAAGTCATCGAGCAGCAACTGACCAACATCGATCGGCTGCTCTATTTCACGGGCACTTCGAGCTCGCAGGGCAGCTCCTCGATCACGCTCACATTTCAGCCCGGTACCAATCCGGACATCGCCGCAGTGCAGACCCAGGCGCGCGTGCAGCTCGCGCTGCCGCGCCTGCCGTCGGATGTGAGCGCCCAGGGGATCTCGGTCTACAAATCGAGCCCGACGAACGTCGTGGTGGTGGCGCTGAAATCCGATGATGGCCGACTCGACTCGTGGGCACTGAACAACATTCTGGCCACGCAGATCATCGATCAGATCACGCGCATCAACGGCGTCGGGGCCACCCAGCAGTGGGGCTCGGAGTATGCGATGCGCATTTGGCTCAATCCGGACAAGTTGCACGGCTACGGCTTGTCGGCGACGCAGGTGTTGAACACGGTGCGCGACCAGAACGTGCAGATCGCCACGGGCGCAGTGGGAGCGCCGCCGTCGTTGCCCGAGCAGCAGCTGTCGGTGCCGGTCAACACGCAGGGCCGCTTCAGCACGCCCGAGCAGTTCGAGAACATGATCGTGCGGGCGGATCCGAACGGCACGACCGTGCGCCTGGGTGATGTGGCGAACGTGCAGCTCGCGCCCTATCAGTTCGCGCACGATATCCGGGTCGATGACTTCCCGATTGCTGCCTTCGGCATCCAGCTGCTTCCGGGTGCCGATGCGCTGCAGGTGTTCGACGCAGTCAAGGCGCGCATGGCACAGCTGCAATCGACGCTTCCGGCCGGGGTTTCCTGGTTCGTGCCGGTCGACATGACGCGTTTCATCACCATCTCCATCCGCGAGGTGGCGTTCACGCTCGCAGGCGCGGTGGCGCTCGTGTTCATCACGATGCTGATCTTCCTGCAGAGCTTTCGCGCGACGATCATTCCGACGCTCGTCATGCCGGTGGCCCTCATGGGTGCTTTCATCGGCATCTACGCGGTCGGGTTCTCGATCAACACCCTGAGCCTGTTCGGCGTCGCCCTCGCGATCGGAATCGTAGTCGACGATGCCATCGTGGTGGTCGAGTGCGTCGAGCGCATCATGCGCGAGGAGCACCTCTCGCCAAGGGAGGCGACGCGCAAGGCGATGGACCAGATCACCGGCGCGATCGTCGCGATCACCGTGGTGCTCGCCGGCGTGTTCATTCCAAGTGCGCTGCAGACCGGCAGTGTCGGGGCGATCTATCGCCAGTTTGCGCTCACGATCGCGATCTCGATGCTGTTCTCGGCCTTCCTCGCGCTGAGCTTCACGCCCGCGCTCTGTGCCTCGATCCTCAGGCCGACGCATTTGCGCCCGAACCCCATATTTCGCGGCTTCAACGCCGCCTATGAGTACTCGCTCGCCGCGTACATGCGCCGCGTCTATCAATCCGTGCGCCGTGTGCCGCGCTGGATGGTCGCCTTTGCCGCGCTGCTGGCACTCGGTGTGTTCCTGTTCACGCGCCTGCCCGGGGGCTTTCTGCCCGATGAAGATCAGGGCTATGTGTATGCGGTCGCGCAAGGGCGTGCCGGGGCCACTCTGTCGCGCACCATGGAGCTCATGACGCGCGTGGGCAAGGTGCTGCATCAAAGCGAAGCTGTGGATGCCGTCATGCAGACCACGGGCTACAGCTTCATCGGGCAGGGGGAGAATGTCGGACTGGGCAATGTACGGCTCAAGCCCTGGGATAAGCGCAAAACGAGCGCAGCTCAGTTCATTCGTTGGGCCAACCAGGCGCTCGCGCGGCAGATCCCGGATGCGGAGGTCTTCGTCGTCAACTTGCCAACCGTACGCTCGCTCGGCAACTACGGAGGCTTTGATTTCTTTCTCGAGGATCGCGCCGGTCTCGGCCACGCGGCGCTGGTCCAGGCCGAGCAGACGCTGCTCGCCCGCGCGGGCGAGTCCCCGGTGCTCACCAACGTGCGCGTCAACACGCTCTCCGACGCCCCGCGCCTGCACCTCGACATCGATCGCGTGCAGGCCGAATCGATGGGCTTGGCAGTCAGCGACGTGTACACGGCGCTGCAGCTGATGCTCGCACCTGTTTATGCGAATGATTTCTTCTATCAGGGCCGGGTGCTGCGCGTGCTCCTGCAGGCGGATGCCCCCTATCGCATGAGCCCGGAGGCACTCAGTCACTTCTATGTGCCAAGCACCCTGCCCACGACGAGCTCGGCAAGCTCGGCCGGCAATTCCATGGCGGCGAATGCCTTCAGCTCCTCGGGCTCGGTGACGACCGCCTCGATCCCGACGATGATTCCGCTGTCGAGCGTGGTTCACAGTCGCTGGGAAGTGGCCTCACCGAGTCTCACGCGCTACAACGGGTTCTCGGCGCTGGAGATCACGGGATCGAATGCCCCCGGATACAGCTCGGGTGAGGCCATGCAGGAGATGCAGCGCCTGGTCTCCCAGTATCTGCCACGGGGCGTCGGTTTCGACTGGGCGGGGCAGTCGCTGCAGGAGATCGTCTCGGGCGCGCAGGCGCCGATGCTGTTCGCGCTCTCCATCCTCGTGGTTTATCTATCGCTTGCTGCGCTCTACGAGAGCTGGGCCATCCCCCTTGCGGTCATGCTGGTGGTACCCATTGGCGTGCTCGGTGCCATCATCGCCGCCGAGCTGCGCGGCCTGCCGAACGATGTGTTCTTCAAGGTGGGGCTGATCACGATCATCGGTCTTGCGGCGAAGAACGCTATTCTGATCGTCGAGTTCGCCGTGGTTCAGCACGCAAGCGGGCGCACGCTGCATGATGCGGTGGTGGAAGCCGCGCGGCTGCGCTTCCGCCCGATCATGATGACCTCCTTCGCCTTCATTCTCGGGGTGATGCCGCTCGTGCTCTCGAGCGGTGCAGGGGCGAATGCGCGCCATGCGATCGGCACCGGCGTGGCCGGCGGCATGCTCACCGCGGCGGTTCTCGGCATCCTCTTCGTGCCCGTCTTCTTCGTCGCGATGCGGCGCCTCATGGGAGACCCGCTCGACGGCCCGCAGCGCGTGCGCCACGCCTCCCAGAGTGACTCTGGGGTGCCGATCACACCGAGCGCACCAGATACTGCGGGGTGATCGCGGCGAGCGAGGCCGTTCCCGCCTGGCGCATGATCGCGAGCAACTCGCGGTTGAGCATATCGATCACGGTCTCCACCCCGGCTGACCAAACGCGAGGAAGGTGTCGATGAATGCCGCGGCGCGCTGCACCGTGTGGAAAGTCGCTGCCTGTCTCATGATGCTCGGGCTCGTGCGAGCGCAGGCCGCGGACAATCCCGATTGGACCACTGCCATCGATCCTTTTCGCATCGTCGGCAATATCTACTACGTCGGCAGCCGCGATCTGGCTTCGTATCTGGTGGTCACCCCGGCTGGAGACATTCTCATCAACTCCAATCTGGAGAGCTCGGTGCCGCAGATCCGTGCGAGCATCGAGAAGCTCGGCTTCCATTTGACGGACGTGAAGATTCTGCTCATCAGTCACGCGCACTTCGATCACGATGCGGGCAGTGCCCAGATCAAGCGCGAGAGCGGCGCGAAGTACCTGGTGATGGACGGCGATGTGTCCGTCGTCGAGAGCGGCGGCGCCACGGACTTCGCCTATTCGCAGGGTCGTTACCCCGCCGCCAAGGTCGATCGCGTGCTGCACGATGGCGACCAGGTGCGTCTCGCAGACACCGTGCTCGTTGCACACAAGACGCCCGGCCACACTCGTGGGTGCACGACCTGGACGTTGCGCGCCAAGGAGGCGGGCCGCACGCTCGACGTCGTGATTGTGGGGAGCTGGAACGTGAATCCGGGCTATCGGTTGGTGGACCGACCGGGGCACCCGGCATCATACCCGGGCATTGCGGAAGACTATCGGCACACCTTCGCGCTGCTGAAGCAGCTGCCCTGCGATGTGTTCCTCGGAGCGCACGGTGCGTACTTCGGAATGCTGCGCAAGCTCGAGCGAATGAACGCGGGGCAGGGGCCCACGGTGTGGATCGATCCGGAGGGCTATCGTGCGGCGAGGCTCGAGCGCGAGCACGCCTTCAGCGAGGAGCTCGCGCGACAGCAGCAACGTGAGCCCTAGCGCAGGCTCGCGGCGGCGGCCTGCGCGGACTTGCCGGAGAGCGTGCGCGGTCGCGCGAGCAGGCTCATGAGCAGCGCGCCGATGATGATGAAGACGGCCATTCCATAGAATCCGTATTCGAGCCGGCCCGTCGTCTCCTTGATCTGCCCGAGCGCATACGGCATCACGTACCCGCCCATGTTGCTGATCGTTCCCATGAGCGCGAAGCCCGCGGCCGCCGCGGTACCTGACAGAATGGCCCCCGGCACCGACCAGATCACGGAGACGCCCGCGAGTGCGCCGGCGATTGCGAGCGAGACACCGAGCAGGGCGATGCTCGGAGACTGAGTGAAGAGGCCGCTCAGGCACAGTCCCGCCGCGCCGAGGAGTCCGGACAGCACGATGTGCCACTTGCGCTCCGCGGTGCGATCGGAGTGCCGGCCGATCAGGATCATCGCCGTGCAGGCAACGGCAAAGGGGATCGCGCTCACCAGCCCGTCCATCAGCAGACTCTTGAAGCCCAGATCGTGAATCATCTGCGGCAGCCAGAAGGACACGCCGTAGACCGCGGAGATCAGCGAAAAGTTGACGAAGGTGAGCAGCCACAGCCTGCCGCTGCGCATGGCATGCCCGAAGCGATGACCGACTCCGGCACCGAGCTTGAGCTGATGTTCGCGCGTCAGCTCCGCGCTCACCAGGCTGCGCTCGGAGCTTTGCAACCAGGCCGCCTCCTGCGGTCGGTCATCGAGATAGAAAAAGGTCGCAATGCCGCAGAGGACGGCGGGTGTGCCCTCGAGCAGGAACAGCCATTGCCAGCCGTGCAGGCCGGCGAGTCCGGCGAACGAGCTCATGATCCATCCGGAGAGCGGTCCGCCGATCACTCCGGAGATCGCAATTCCCAACAGGAAAATGGCGCAGATCTGTGAGCGCAGGCGCAGCGGGAACCAGTACGTGAGATACAGAATGACGCCGGGGTAGAAGCCGGCCTCGGCGATGCCGAGTAGCAGACGCATCCCGTAGAACTGCAGCGGCGTCTGCACGAACATCATGCTCGTGGAGATGACACCCCAGACCACGAGGATGCGGGCGATCCAGAAGCGCGCACCAAAGCGCTGCAGCAGCAGGTTGCTCGGAATCTCGAAGAGAGAGTAGCCGATGAAGAAGATTCCGGCGCCCAGACCATAGCCTGCATCGGACAGGCCGATCTCGCCCGCCATTTGCAGCTTCGCGAAGCCGACGTTCACCCGGTCGAGAAACGAGATGATGTACAGCAGCAGCAGAAAGGGCAGCAGCCGCAGTGCGATCCTGTTGTAGAGCCGACATTCCTCCGCCGTGGCGAAGTTGCTGCGCGCGAGCAGATTCATGCCCGGATCCTACCGAATCGCCGTCGTGACAGGCGGCGCAAATGCGTGCAAGATCGCGGCTCGTGGCGGCGTGCTCTCGTATCCTGGTTCTGGCGCTTGTCGCATGGCTGGAGCTACCCATGGCCTCTGCTGAGGAGAGCACCTCGCCCGTGGTCGTGACGCGCTTCGGACCCGTGCGCGGCACCGTCGACTCCGGCATTCAAGTCTTCAAGGGGATTCCCTACGGTGCGCCGACGGGAGGGGCGAACCGCTTTCGTCCGCCGCAGCCGCCTTCAGCCTGGCGCCAGGTGCGCGAGACGACGGCCTTCGGCGATCGCTGCCCGCAACTGCCGGCGCCGACCGTGCCGGCCTGGCGCTCCTGGAGCGAGCCGACGCACGCGAGCGAGAACTGTCTGGTATTGAATATCTGGACTCCCGGCGTCCACGACGGCAAGCAGCGGCCAGTCATGGTGTGGCTGCACGGCGGTGGCTTCTCGGTTTTCTCGGGAGCAGCCTCCGTCTATGACGGGGTGCGGCTCGCCCGCCGCGGCGATGTCGTCGTGGTGACACTCAATCACCGCTTGAACCTGTTCGGCTATTTGTACCTCGCCGACCTGGGCGGGCCGGAGTATGCCGACTCGGGTAACGTCGGCCAGCTCGATCTGATCGCCGCGCTGCGCTGGGTTCACGAGAACATCGCGGAGTTCGGCGGCGATCCGCAATCGGTCATGGTTTTCGGCGAGTCGGGCGGCGGCGGCAAGGTCGGAACTCTGCTCGCCATGCCCCAGGCGAGAGGTTTGTTTCAGCGCGCCGCCATGCAGAGCGGCTTCGCCGTCACGGCCATCACACCGCAGGCAGCAGCGAGAATGACCGACTCGCTGCTCGCAGCGTTGCATCTGCAGAGGAGTCAGGTGGCCGAGCTGCGCGCGTTGCCCGTGGAGCGACTGCTTGCCGCCTTGCAGGAGGTGACGCACGGTATGCCCTTCGGGCTCGGGCCGGTTCTGGATGGAAGATCGCTGCCGCGCCATCCCTTCACACCGGACGCACCGCAAGTGTCGGCGGACGTGCCGCTCATCGTCGGCTACAACAAGGACGAGACCACCGTCCTGTTCCCGCCGCCGGGTGTGTTCGATCTGGACTGGAAGGGGCTTGCAACCCAGTTGCTAGCGCAAATGCCCGGTGCCGACGTCGAATCGCTCATCGCCGCTCTGCGCAAGCTGCGGCCATCCGCCACGCCGAGCGATCTCTACTTCACCATTACCACCGAGCGAGGCATGGGCGCGAACGCGACCGCAGTCGCGGTGCGGAAGTCATCGCTCGCGGCCGCGCCCGTTTATCTCTATCGCCTCGAATGGACGACCCCGGTCGAGGATGGCAGGCTGCGCGCCCCGCACGCGCTCGATCTGCCCATGGTGTTCGATAACGTCGCAAAGTCCGACTCGCTCATCGGGCCGGCGTCTGAGGATGCGCAAAAGGTCGCGGATGCCATGAGCTCTGCGTGGATCGCCTTCGCCCGCACCGGATCGCCGAATGCTGCGGGGCTGGCCTCATGGCCTGCATTCAACGTGCACGAGCGTGCGACGATGATCTTTGACACCGTGAGCCGCGCCGTGAACGATCCGCTGTATCGCGAGCGGGCCGTGCTGGCGCCGTTCACACCGGCGCCATCCAGTCCGTGAAGGGGCGAAACATGAAGCGCGTCGTTTTCTGGGCCTGCGTGTCGGTGCTCGTCGCGTGCTCGACCACGGCCGAGCATGCGGGCTGGATCGAGACGTGGGGCGCCGCACCGCTGCCGCCGAGTCCGGCACTGGGGCCTCTGCCGGCCACTCCAAGTTTCAACAATCAGACCATCCGCCAGATCCTGCGCGTTTCGGTCGGCGGAGATCGCCTGCGCATCCGCTTCACGAACGAATACGGCAGCAAGCCCCTGCGGATCGGTGCGGCGCGCGTTGCACTCGTGGATGCGACGGGCACCGTGCAGCCGGGCAGCGAGCGGCCGGTGCTGTTCAACGGCGCCCCGAGCGTCGTGATTCCGCCGGCGTCACCCTATGTGAGCGATGCGGTGAATCTGCCTGTCAAATCGCTCTCCAGCCTGTCGCTCAGCATCTATCTGCCGCAGGACACCGGTCCCTGCACGTGCCATGCCGTGGGCATGCAGAGCGGCTTCGTCTCGGGCACTGGCGACTTCACGGATAAAACATTCACGCCTGCGCAGACGATCCAGTCGCGAGCCTTTGTTTCGGGGATCGAGGTGGAGAGTGCGGCCTCCGCCAAGACGATCGTCGTGCTCGGTGATTCGATCTCGGATGGGGTCGGCTCGACGCCCAATGCCAATCATCGCTGGCCGGATCTGCTGGCCGAGCGGCTTGCGGCCGCGCACGAGCTGGCGGGCTGGGGCGTCGTGAACATGGGCATCAGCGGTAATCGCGTGCTGAACGATGGCGCCGGTCAGAGTGCGCTCGCCCGCTTCGATCGGGACGTGCTCGCTGTGCCGGGCGTCGCTTATGTCATCGTGTTCGAAGGCGTGAACGATCTCGGTCTATCTTTCGGGCACTTCGAGGGTCCGATGGCGGAGCTGTTCAAGAAGCTTGCGCCGGCCGATCAGGCAACCGCAGCGGCGATGATCGCAGGGTATCGCCAGCTGATTGCCCGGGCGCACGCAAGCGGCGTCAAGATTCTCGGAGCGACCATTGCGCCGTACGGCGGTGCCGGCTATTACTCTCCCGAAGGCGAGGCGCAGCGCGCAGCCATCAACAATTGGATCCGAACGGGCAAGGAATTCGACGGCGTGCTGGATTTCGATGCGGTCCTGCGCGATCCACAGGATGCGACCCGCATGGCGATGCCGCTTCAGGCCGGAGACCACCTGCACGGCAGTGATGCGGGTTACGCGGCGCTGGCCAAGTCGATCGATCTCTCCTTGTTCAAGTGAGGGCCGGGCGCTCAGCGGTCTACTGAGGGTCGATTGAGGCTCTTATCGGTGGAGCGCGTGAGCGCGCGCTCGATGCGGCGATCGGGCACGAGCCAAATCAGCGCCACGAGCGCATAGATCGCAATGGACCCAGCGGGCCAGCGCAGGGCCACTACGATCGCGAGCGCATACAGCACAGGAGAGGACTTGCCCTTCCAGTCACCGCGAACGGCCTCTCTCAGCACCGACCCGGGCCCTTGAGCCGCAATGATTCTCTGCTGGAGGATCCAGTAGGCGATCGCCGCCATCAGCAGCACGAACCCGTAAGTCGCTGCGGGCGCCGCAGCGGCGTGCGAGCTATCGAGCCAGGCGGTCGTCACGGGAATCAAGGACAGCCAGAACAGCAGATGCAGATTGGCCCAGAGAATGCCACCCGTCACCGTCCGGGCGGCATGCAGCATGTGATGGTGATTGTTCCAGTAGATTCCGAGGTAGACGAAGCTCAATACATAGGCCAACAGCATGGGGACGAGCGGCCGCAGGGCCGCGAAGCTGCTATCGGAGGGCGCTTTGAGCTCGAGCACCATGATCGTGATGATGATGGCGATGACCCCATCGCTGAACGCCTCCAGGCGGCTGGTTCCCATGTTTGGGTTAAGAAGGGTGCCTAAGCTATTGTTTTAGGAACAATAGCGACCTGGCCCGCAGGCCATGCGTGCAGGCAGCAGCGCGCAGCTCCGCGCCACCGCAGCGATCGTACGACTCAGCCGCCTGCTTTGCCCTTGCCGAGATGTTGCACGGCATCGAGCGCCTGCTCGACGTTCTTGTCGGGCGGCAATCCGCCGATGGTCGCGGCGATCTTGCCATCCGGCGTAACGATGAAGGTCGTGCGCTCCGTGAAGGCGTGGTCGATTTCGACCCCGCGCGTATCTTTGAGCCCGGGCGGTCCTTGTTTGACCGCAAGCTCATACGACTGGGCAATCTTGCCATCGGGATCGGACGCAGTCGGGAACTTGCCGGCGCAGTAGTTCGGATCGGCGGAAAAATCATTCAGTCGCTTGATGCTGTCGAGAGATACCCCGATGATGCTCGCGCCGGCCGCGCTGAATTTGTCCTTGTTCACTGCAAAGGTGTGCGCCTGGATGTTGCAACCGCCCGTGTAAGCGGAAGGATAGAAGTACACGACCACTGGTCCCTTCTTGAGCGCATCCTTCAGCGAATACGTGAATGCTTTGCCGGCGAGCGAGGCCTGCGTGGTGAATTCCGGTGCAGGATCGCCCGCTTTCAACGCGGCGAAGGCAGGCAATGCGACGCTCGTTGCGAGCAGATAAGCCCAAAATCGGTTTCTCATAGAGCACCCTGAGGAGTGGAATCGCCGCATATCATGACACGCGGTCTTCATCTGCGCGAGAAACGGCCTCGTTCCACGCCTGCTGAGGTCACTGAGGCCCGAGTGAACGCCGACGCAGCGCCGGGGAACCTACCGTTGCCGTGCGCGCTTGGTGACTAGTCCTCTAGGTAACGGCGCGCGTTCTCGCGATTACATTTCAACGGCGCGAACTTCTGCTCGGGACGAAACACCCACTTCACGTCCCCGCTCACCGGCGCCCCCAGGTACTCGGGATCGGTGAGCTCGAAATGATAGGTGAGGCTCTTCGCATCGGCGCTCGGCGTGAGCCGCTCGATGAGGTGCTTGTGCGTGCCGGAGGGCAGCCCGTAGGCATTTCCGAGCGCGTGATAAGCGAACTGCGCGGTGTCGATCACGAGCGTGCTGCCCTCCCAGTGACCGATGGAGTGCCCCTGGGTGGACTGCGGCGCACCTTCGTGCGTGGTGAGATTCAGGTGGATCGTACGCTGCGCCCCGTCGAACTCGCCGCCGATCAAAATCACTCCGGCACCCTTCGTGATGCGTTTGAGATCGGGCGTGATCATGAAAATGGGAGCCGGATAGGGTACGCAGTTGACCCCGGGATGCATCGTCTTCTCATCGAAACGCTTGAGGGCCGCTGTGCCTGCCGTGGTCAACGGCAGCTTGTCGGGCTCTTCGAGCGCCCCCGCTGACTTCAGGTCGAGCAGTGTGAGCCAGGTGCCCTCAAGAGTACTGGCCGCCGTGGCCGCGGAGGCGGCGCCGGCACTCGTGAGCTGAGCGACTTCAGCCTTGCTATCGAACAAGGTGGTGCCCGCCAGTTTGATTTGGGTCGGAAGGAGAGTCTTGCTGCTGGCGCTCCTGACGGGATGGCCCGTCACGCTGAGCGAGTCGCCCGCTTTCAACGTGCCCGACGACCATCCCAGACGCCGCAGAATCGAAGGTGGGCTGCCCTCGATTTTCCACTCAATCTTCTGGCCTGCCTCCGTGCACTGCTCGATGTAGATATAGACGTGCGGATTCGCCCATTCGTATCGAGTGACGCTTCCCTGGACGGTCACGATCTGCTTGCTGTCGTAAATGGCAGCGCTGTGATGCGCATGCGTTGCCGTCGCGGTAAGCCAGGCCGCGAGCGAGCACACCCCGCGGCAAGCGCTCAATCGGGGTATCGCAAGGCTCGGACGCTGCATGGCCGCTCTCCCACCCTGGAGCGGCCCATTATGCGCGGGACTCAGAGGTCGTGCTTGACTTACACAGGGTGCGTTCTGCAGGCTGGCGCCCAACTCCGATGTCGACGCGGCATTTCAAATTCTGGCCTGCACATGCGCTGCATCACCTCGATGCGCCGGCAACGAACGTGTTCTACAACGCCGAGGTCTCCGCGCGCCGTTATCCGCACAAGCCCTTCATCATTTTCTACGACACGCCGGTCAGCTTTTCCGAGTTCGTAGATGAGGCCGAGCGGCTGGCGGGCTTTCTCGAGCGGGAGTGTGGCGTGCGCCGAGGGGATCGAGTGGCGCTCTTCCTGCAGAACAGCCCCCAGTTCGCCATCGGCTACTACGGCATCCTGCGCGCGAATGCCGTCGTCGTGCCCGTGAATCCGATGCTGTTGACGCAGGAGCTGCAGCGCTGCGTGGCCGATGCCGGCGCCACGACCGCAATCGTATCGCAGGAACTCCTCCCGCGGGTCGAGCCGCTCATGGCCAGTCAGGATCTCAAGCACGTGATCGTCGCGGCCTATGCGGACTACCTGAAGCAGCCGACGACGCTGGCCGTGCCGGAGTTCGTGCGGCAGCCGCGCATGCAGCTGCAGCAGCCGGGCCTTGCGCTCTGGAGCGAGGCGCTCGCGAGTGGCGCGCGGCCTGGACCCCTCATCGCAGGACCGGACGCGCTGTGTGTACTGCCCTATACGTCCGGCACGACCGGTGTGCCCAAGGGTTGCATGCACACCCATCGCAGCACGATGCACACCCTGGTGGCCTCGATGCGCTGGTTCTACGCGCAGCCGGAGTTGACGCTGCTCGCCGTGGCGCCGCTCTTTCACGTGACCGGCATGCAAGGCAGCATGAATGGCCCGCTGTACAACGGCAACACGGTGGTGTTGCTGCCGCGCTGGGACCGCGAAGTCGTCGCCGAGTGCGTGCAGCGCTACCGGGTTGCAAGCTGGACCGGCGTGCCGACCATGGTGCAGGACTTCTTCGCGAACCCGAACATCGATCGGTTCGATCTGTCGTCGATTCGTCGCCTGGGCGGCGGGGGCGCGGCGATGCCGGCCGCCGTCGCTCAGCGGCTCCAGGGGCGCGGCATCACCTACTTCGAAGGTTACGGGCTCTCAGAGACCATGGCGGCCACGCACGTCAACCCGCCCGATCGTCCCAAGGCCCAGTGCCTGGGAATTCCGATCTACGATGTGGACTCGCGCGTGATCGACCCGCTCACGTTGCGTGAGCTGCCCGAAGGTGAGGTCGGCGAGATCGTGACCCACGGCCCGCAGGTATTCTCAGGGTACTGGAACAAGCCGCGCGAGACGGCCGAAGCGTTCATCGAGCTCGATGGCAAGCGATTCCTGCGCACGGGTGATCTCGGCCGAGTGGACGAGGACGGCTATTTCTTCATGGTCGACCGGATCAAGCGCATGATCAACGCATCCGGCTACAAGGTCTGGCCGAGCGAGGTTGAAACCCTGCTGTATCAGCATCCGGCCGTGCTCGAGGCCTGTGTGATCGGTGCGCAGGATGCCTACCGCGGCGAAACCGTCAAAGCGGTGCTCGTTCTGCGAAGCGAATGGCAGGGGCGCATCGATGCGTCACAGATCATCGAGTGGTGTCGCGCGAACATGGCGGTGTACAAGGTGCCGCATCTCGTTGAGTTCGTCGCCGCGCTGCCCAAATCGGGTTCGGGCAAGATCAACTGGCGCGAGCTGCAGGAACGCGAGAATGCCGCCGCCCCGCAGCAGACGCGCGTGCCATGAAGGCGCTGCTGAGCCATCAGCCCGGAGGACCCGAAACGCTGCGGCTCGAGGAGCTGCCCGAGCCCAGCGTGGGAACCGGAGAGGTGCGCGTTGCCGTGCACGCCTGCGCGGTGAATTTTCCCGATCTGTTGCTCATCCAGGACCTCTATCAATACAAGCCGCCGCGGCCTTTTGCACCGGGCGCGGAAGTGGCCGGGGTTGTCGCTGCGGTGGGTGCGGGAGTGACGCACGTGCGCCCGGGGGATCGCGTGCTCGCGAGCCCTGTGCGCGGTGGGATGGCGGAGAGCGTGGTCGGCCGCGCGAGCAACTGCTGGAAAATCCCCGATTCCATGCCTTTCGATGAGGCGGCCGCGCTTCTCATGACCTATGGCACCTCGCAGCATGCCCTGACCGATCGCGCGCAGCTGCGGGCCGGTGAGACTCTGCTGGTGCTCGGCGCCGCAGGCGGCGTGGGGCTCGCCGCCGTGGAGCTCGGCAAGGCCAAAGGAGCCCGCGTCGTGGCAGCGGCCTCGAGTGAGGCCAAGCTCGCGCTGGCGCGCGAGCGCGGCGCTGAGGCAACCGTGCTCTATCCGGCAACGGCGCTCGACAAGAGCGCGGCGCGCGCGCTCACGGAGCGCTTCAAGGCGGCCTGCGGACCCGATGGCGCGCACGTGATCTGTGACCCCGTGGGCGGTGACTACACGGAGGCGGCGCTGCGCGCGATCGCACGCCAGGGGCGGCACCTGGTCGTCGGCTTCACGGCCGGTATTCCCAAGCTGCCGCTCAATCTCGTACTGCTCAAAGGATGTCAGCTCATCGGTGTGTACTGGGGCGAGTTCATGCAGAGCGCCCCCGAGCTGCACGCCGCCAACGTCGCGGCACTGCTGGCGCTGTATCAAGAGGGTCGCATCCGTCCGGCGATCACCGCGCGCTTCCCGCTCGAGCGCGGCGGCGCAGCCCTCGCGAGTCTTGCCGCGCGTGAGTCGCTCGGCAAGCTTGTCGTGACGATCCCTTGAAGCGGCTCTAGAACTGCACGCGGATCGTGGCACCGAACGTCATCGGATCACCCACGAAGGAATCGATCTGCTGATTGCCGGGTATGCCTTGGAAGGGAGCATCGAATGCGACCTGAAAGTAGCCCTTGTTGGTGAGGTTCTGCCCCCACACCTCGAAGGACCACTTGTTGTCGGGCGCGCCGACGCCGATCCTCGCGCTCAAGAGTCCGTAGGCACCCTGGATCTTGCGCGGGTCCAGATCCGAGCCCGTGTTGTAAGAGGAGTTGTACTTCTCGTCCACGCTCATGCGCAGCGCGAGCGTGGAGGAGAGCGGCGCGCTATAGGCGGCGGACACCACGCCGGACCACAGCGGCGCGAATGACAGTCGATTGTTGAGCCGCGCCGGGTCGAATAGCGGCGCTGAGTCCCCGAAGCTCGTGATCTGCGTATCCGCATAGACGACGCCGCCCGAGAATCTCAGGCCCTGAAGAGGCGTCGCCCAATCGACGCTCAGCTCGGCGCCTTTCGACTCCACGTTCTTGATCGAGCTCACGACGAACACGATGCCCGTGAAGGTGTTGAGCTGAAAATTGTCGTACTTCTGGTCGAACACGGCGGCATTCAGGCGCACAGTCCTTTGTGCGAGCTCGCTCTTGATGCCGATCTCGTAGGAGTTGACCGTCTCGCGCGGGAAGGACGTATCCAGGATCGGGGCGAGCGGATTGACGGCCGCCGGATTGGTTACCCGGGCGAGGTTGAAGCCACCCGCCTTGGTGCCGTCGGCCCAGGAGAGATAACCCATCAGGTCATCCGTGAAGTGATAGGCCAGCTTCACGGTGCCGTTCACGTTGTCCTCGCTCAACGATTGGGCATGCGTGATGCCATTGAAGAACGGATTGAAAATCGTCGAGCATCCATATCCGAGCAGCAGCGCCGGCACGAACGGCGTCGTCGGCGCGCCGACCGGATTGAGTAATTGCCCGCAGGCCGCACCGCCGTCCGGATTGGAGTACTGCGAGGTTTCGTCTTTGGTCTCGTGCGTCCAGCGCACACCGACGGTCAGATCGAGCCGTTGCATCAGCGCGAAGGTCTCGTCGGTGAAGAGCGCATAGCTCTTGGCGGTCTGCCTGAACTGATCCGCCTGACCGGAGAACCCCGGTATGAACGTGCCGCCGGGTGGGTGACCCGTGAGCTCCGGTACGAGCAGGAAATTGGGCGGCAGAACACCGGCGGCCGCGGTGGCGACCCCGCCGAGGTACAGATCGAAGGCATTGTCCGCGAGAATAGTCGAGTTGGTGATGAGGATCTCGCTGTTGATGAAGGCGCCGAAGAGCCAGTTGAGCCGACCGGCCTGGCCGGCGAGCCGCAACTCCTCGCTGAACTGCTTGAAGTCCGTCAGGTTGCCGTTGTTGGCTGGCTCCTGGATCAGCGGAACTTCCGAGTAGTCCACGTCGTTGGCGGCGATCACGGTGTTGTCGCGCCAGGCCGTGATCGAGGTCAGCTTCGCACGCTCGAAGTCCCAGTCGAGCTGGGCGGAAACACCGCGGTCCCAGATCTGCTGCGAGATGGGCCAGTTGGCCCAGGACTGTTGATTGAAGGCGTTCTGATTGGTGACTGGAAAGGCGCCCGCGCCTCCGTTGCCGCCGAGCTGCGGGATTGTCGCGAGCGCATTGACGATGCCCGCGAACGGGCCGGGACTTGAGAGAGTGGCCTGGCAACACACCTCGACGCGCCGCGTGAAGTCGCCGATCAAGAGGATACTGAGGCCGTCGGAGGGATTGAGCAGGAATTGGCCGCGCACGGTATAAAAGTTGCGATCGTTCGCGCGCTGCTCGGTACTCGGCCCCGGTCCTGTCTCCACGGCCAGGAACCCATCACGCTTCTGATATCCCGCATAGAGCCGGAAGGCAGAGATCGAACCGATGGGACCGGTGATCGAGCCGCTGATCTCATGATCGTCGTAGTTGCCGCCCGTAAACTCGCCGATCACACCGAAGGTCATCGACGGGCGCTTGGTGATGATGTTGATGACGCCCGCATCGTTGTTCTTGCCGAACAGCTCGCCCTGCGGACCCTCGAGCACCTCGATCCGGTCGATCTCGCCCAGGTTGCCGAAGCCAACGCCGTTGCGAGGGCGGTAGACACCGTCGATGACCACACCCACGGAGGATTCCAGACCGACATTGTCGCCCACGGTGCCGATGCCCCGAATGCGTGCGGTGGTGGAGGCCTCGGAGGTGGTCGAGGTCACCGTGAGACCCGGCGTGAGCACCTGCATGTTCTTGATGTTCGTGACGCCCGCATCCTGCAGTCGCTGTCCGGAGAGGGCGATCACCGAGATGGGAACGTCCTGCAGGTTCTCCGAGCGCTTCTCGGCCGTGACGACCACCTCCTGCAATGCGGTATTGGCTGTGCTCTCTTGGCCCCAGGCTTTGCTGCCCGGGTGCAACGCCGTCAGGGCGAGTGCCAGTGGGACTGCACTAAAGCGAGCACAGAGGATCAGATTCGAGGCGTTCCGACCGGCGACCCGTGAGCTAGCCATCGTCTTCCTCCCCCCCGATCAAACGGACGCGGCATTCGTCAGCGCATGGCCGGCAGTGAGCTTACGAAAAAATGCCGAGGGCGCGGCGCCAGCGGCGCCAACCTGTTGGCCGCCGCCGCCATCAAAGTGGCTCGGACGAGCTCCGCCGCGATTCTGAGGCGACTCGACTGAGGCGCCGGAGCAACAGGGCGGCTAATGGCCCCGGACTTGTCACCATTGTGTATTTTCCGGCAGCCACGCTCCCACGTCGCTGCCAAGCCTCAAGCGCGACGGATCGACGCTGTTGCGCTTTGGAGCTAAGCTGCGCCCGTCACGCAGTGTGGCTCGAGGGGGGACCATGCGCACAGTGAGCTCGATTGCTCAACCCTCAGTCTTGGGCACGTGGGTCAAGGCCATTGGGCGGGCACTGGATGCGGCCGGTTGCGACGGTGCCGCGTTGCTCGCAGAGGCAGGCCTCGACCCGGCCGATCTCGAAGGCCCCGACACCCGCTGTCCGGTCGTGAGCACCCGGCGCCTCTGGCAGATCGCGCTGCAGGCTACCCGGGACCCGGCCTTCGGGCTCAAGCTCGCCCGTCAGTTCAAGCACACCACTTTTCATGCGCTGGGATACGGGCTGAGCGCGAGCTCGACGCTCAAGGAGGCGTTCGAGCGCGTCCAGCGCTACTGCCATGTCGTCAGCGACGCGGTCGACTATCGCTTCTTCAAGTGCGGCAACGAATACCACCTCCTCATCGAGCCGCGGCTGACGCTGCGGGTTGAGATCATCGATGCGCTGGTCGGGATGTATATCCGCATGTGTCGCGGCTTGATCGGACGGGACCACTCACCGCTGCTCATCGAGCTGCGGCGCTCCGCTCCCGCGGTGGCCGATGAGTTCGAGCGGCTGTGGCGCGCGCCGATTCGCTTCGGTGCGGCCCAGAACCGACTCATCTTCGACAGCGCCAGTATCGAGCGGCCGCTCGACAGTGGTAACCCCGAGCTCGCGCGCCTGAGCGATGCCGTGTGCATTCGCTATCTTGCGCGCATCGAGCGCGCCAACATCGGCGCGCGGGTGCGCAAGGTGCTCATGCAGCGCCTGCCGAGCCTCGAACCCTCCGAGGAACAGGTGGCGGAGCTGCTCAACATGAGCATCCGCACGCTGCAGCGCAAGCTGAGCGAAAGCCGCACCACCTTCAAGGAGATCCTGGATGAGACGCGGCACGCGCTGGCGCTCGAATACCTCAGCACCGCCCAGCACAGCGTCGGGGAGATCACGCATCTGCTCGGCTTCTCCCGCAGCAGCTGCTTCACACGGGCCTTCCGACGCTGGACCGGGCTGTCACCTTCGCGCTGGCGCGCGCAGAGCGGCTCGCGATACCTGCACTCGCCGCGGCGGCAGCCGGTGGATTCTTTGCCCACGAATCGCGTGCTTGCGACGCGCTCGACCTAGCTGGCTTCCCCAGCCCCCTTACTCACTCGCTTTGATCGGACGGCCGTTGAGCGGTTGTAGGGGGCGGGCATTCATCGGATAGATGGCGGCAAAGCGCTCGAGCTCAGCGGCCGAGATCGAGGAGGCAGTGCGCAGCACGAACCACGTTACGCCCTCGGTGCACGGTGGGGTCGTGAGCGATCCGGCGAAGGTGTAATAGCCCCTGTCCTGCGGAAGAAGCTCGGTGGCGTCGATCTTCACGGCATCCACGACGACTTCCTTGTGCTTCTCGCGCGGTAAATGCGCCCACAGGGTCTTGATCAGGGGGTTCGCGGCACCCTGCGTGAGCAGCACGGCGACGACCGCCGCATGGCCCTCGCTGTCCCGGTGCACGAGGTGGGCGACCATGTCGTATCCCTTGTCGTTGATCTGCTCTTCCGCGGGATGGTGGAAGTGAAATTGCACGAGCTGATAGCGCTCAGCGCCAACGTCGATGAAACTGCCCGGCTCGTAGTTGACCTGGATGGTGTGGCCGTTGTCGATGAGCCTCAGTGTCGAGCGCTTGTAATCGAAGTGGATCGGGGGGAGGTGCGTCGGGGTCGTGTCAGCCGTTCGGATATCGATCGGCGACTCGGTCTTGCCCAGCGCACAGCTGCTGTAGTCCTTCTCGAGCGTTCCCCACTGTGCCGGACCGGTCGGTCCGCTGTAGCTCCAGTGCGCACCCTCCTCGGCGAAGGCCGGACCTAGCATCAACGCAACGCCCGTGACGATGACCGGCAGCAAGCCCTTGGCTCTCGTGTGCATGCTCTTTCTCCTGCTAAAGGCGCTGGCGTTCGAGGCGATCGGGTCCGAGCGGGTCCCTTGGATAGGGTATCGAGAAGCTCGGTACGAAGGCCGGTTTGCTGCGTGCGCGCGGCACGAGCGCAGCAGCGGTGCCGAGCGTGCGATAGCAAAGCTCAGCGATTCGCCAGCGACCCGATGTCATCACATACGCGCTCTCGAAGCAGCCGGCTTCCCACCATTCGATGCTCGCCTGACCCTGTTGGCGCGCCATCTGGATGAGCGGCAGGTCGTGCGCGAGTGATGCCCGCGCACGCACGAGGCAATGGAAGCGCGCGGCGGCCGAGGCACCGTCCGCGGCGAGCACGACTGCGTGTTTGCGCCAAGGATGCTCGAGCAGCAGCTCATGCGCAGGCTCGGCTCGCACGAGCTGCCGGAAATGCCCCGTGTAAAGACGACGGATACCTTGATCTCTGCCGACGAACACGCCACCACTGAAGCGCACCTCGGCGTGCGGCGCGAACAGATCGACAAGCGCATCAAATGCACCGGCATTCACGTGCTCGATGTAGGCGCGGTGCAGCGTTTGGGGCGAGTGTGCCTCTGCCTCGGCGCGCGAGCGTCCTTCCGCGAGGGCAGGCTCCACGGACGCGCGCGCTGTCGATCCTGCGACGACGGCGAGGGAGCCCGTGAGGCTTGCACCGGCCGTGCGCAGAAAGGCGCGCCGGCTCGCGATCGATCCTGTCTTCATGGGTCCCACCTCACGCCTGCTTCGGGCCGTAGAACCGGCGGATGTCGAACGAGCCCGCATTGCGCGCCTGCGCGCCGATGGCGCTCATGCTCAGGCCATTCTTGCCGCAGTGATAGCCGATGCCGCAGTCGTGCATCGTTCGCAGATTGATCACGAGAACGCCGAGCGCGCCGTTGCAGGCCTCCTCGAGCCAGTTGAACAGATAAAGCTCATCGCGCAGCTTCACGTACTGCGCAGGTCCACTCCACTCGAGTCCGCCCGCATCGCTCGGCAGAAAGATGATCCAGGAGAAGGAGTAGGGCGTCGTGTAGACGTGCATCGAGGTGAGCCCCTGTGAGTAGTTCCATGTGAGCGCACGACCCACGAGCTCGTCGGTGAAGCGGTGACGGCGATACTGCGGAGCGGTCAGTCCGGACATTTCGATGGTGCCGAACCATGTCTTACACGCGGCCTCATTGGCCATGTAGGGGGTGCCGAGCCAACCCTGCACGCAAGTCGAGAGCGCGTTCTCGAAATCCAGGACGACGGCGACGCCATCGTGGCGCGGGCTACCGCCAAGTAGGTGCCCGAAGAACACCACGCCCGGCGCCGGCTCCCAGGCCTCATACGACTCTGCACGCCATTCGGAGCTCCCCGCGGCCCGCCAGTGCAACTCCTGCGCGCTGTCGAAGCGGTACTCGAGCACCGGGCCACCATCGTCGTAGCGTACGCTGAGCGTCTTGCCCGAAAGCGAGGAGCTGCTCGGCAAGCGGTTACCGGCCATCGGGCTCGGCGCGCCGAAGGCGACCGTGTGCTTGGCAACTGCCGCCTCGACCTCCTCATGCGTCATCGCAGGATTGGTGAGCAGGGGACGGTAGACGGGTCGCGCGCCTTTCTGGGTCGATTGCGGGCGGTTGCCCAGCACGATCTGCTCGCCGTGATCGTCGAAGGACTCGAAGGAGGCGATCTGACCGAGCTGTGTCCCAATGCCCGAGAACATGTAGTACTCGAGCGCATCGCCGGCATCAAAGCCCAGGCGCACGCCCACTTGCTTGAGCGCGTTCAGATCGAGCATGTAGAGCGTCATCGTGCCCGAGAACTCGCACTCGACGCGGGAGTAGACATAGAGATCGTCATCGATCTTGAGGTAGTCGGAGGGGCCGCAGAAGCTCAGCTCGCCGCCGAGGCGCGTGAGCTCGACGAAGTTCGAGTATAAGACGGAGGGATAGAGCTCCAGAGTCTCGATGCCGTTGTCCTGTATCCAGTGATACCCCTTGCCCTCAAGACGATTCGTGAGTCCATGGCGCGCCTGCGGCGGCTCGTTGCCTGCAGCCTGCACATAGCCGAAATAGATCTGCCGCTGCACTTCGCGATTGTCGGTGTAGCCGCTGAACCAGACTTGGAAGACCGTCGCGAGCCGGCGCTCGAGGTCGACGATGACGTGATAGCCCGTCTGCGTCCCCGGGACCAGGTGACTGAAGAGCACGAGACTCTGCAGCGAGAGCGCGCCATATCCGGCATGAGAGGCCGAGCCGCCATCCACGGCGAGCGACAGCTTGTTCCGGCTCTGGAACTCATAGTTCAGCGCGGGACCGTTGTCGGTGACGATGCGCAGCGACTTGCCCGCGAGTGCCTCACTATAGGCCGTCACGCAATGCGGACCGGCGGCGCCGGCCACCAGTTTCTCCGCGATCTGTTCCTGTGTGAGTTTCGTGTAGCGAATCCGATGCATCTGCTCCTTGGGATAATTGATTCTCGGCACGCTCATCGATGCCCCCGTCTGCTCGCCGGCTCCGGACTGCGCGAGAGCATCCCCGTGTCCCTTGAGGGAATCAAGTCGCGAACCCGACGCCCATCCGCGGGGCACCGAATGCCGGCGAGTACCATGGTTCTGGATTACGAAAGCATTGTAAGTCATTGACGAAGCACGCAGAACAGGCTTCTGGACCCGAGGGCAGAAAGTGCGCGACACTCACTCGAGCACCTCCTGGGATACGAACGGAGCTTTACCCATGAGAGCCTTAATCCCCCAGTCTTCGATCGTCCTGCGCTGGCGGCCGGCGCTTGCATTCTGCGTGCTGGCGGCAGGCCTGCTCTGCGCGAGTGCCTGTGGCGTGAGCTCACGCGCGGCCGAGGCGAATGCGAGCTTCCCGCACGCGACCGTGGACAGCGTCAAGGCTGCGGGCCCTCTGCAGACCGCCGTGCTGGCGGGTGGCTGTTTCTGGGGAACACAGGCGGTCTTCGAGCACGTGAGGGGAGTCAAGCGCGTCATGGCGGGATATGCGGGCGGCCCGCAGAACGCAGCGACTTACGCACAGGTGTCGACGGGCCGCACGGGTCACGCGGAATCGATCCAGATCACCTTCGATCCCCGCGAGGTGTCCTACGGAGAGATCCTGCGCGTGTTCTTCTCGGTCGCGCATGATCCGACCGAGCTCGACCGTCAGGGTCCCGACGTGGGCACGCAATATCGCTCAGTGATCTTCTACGCCGCTGCCGACCAGCAGCGCATTGCTCTTGCGTACATCGCACAGCTGCAGCACGCGCAGCTGTTCCATCGGGCCATTATCACGCGTGTCGAACCGCTCGCCGGATTCTATCCGGCCGAAGGCTACCATCAGGATTTCCTGGTACGCCATCCGTACGATCCGTACATCATCTACAACGATCTGCCCAAGCTTTCCAATCTGCAGCGCGTGCTGCCGGATGACTACAGCGAGCGTCCCGCACTGGTTGCGCAGTCCCGCTGAGCGCGCCGGTCTGCTTTCGCAGACTCCCGACGGTCGCCCACGTCAGGAGCCGCATTCGCTCGCCAAGGAACTGCGGGTGCGCAGAGCGCTGCTCACCTCCTCGGTCTGCGAGGAGCTCGGCACGCGTCTCGCTCGCTCTGCCGCGCGCACAACCTGGGTGACGCCCTCAGCCGCTCGTCGTGCTGGCCTCCGCGAGAATTTCCGCCTCGAGGCGCGGGTCGCGCTCGCCGTCGCTGCTCGACATCACCTCCTTGGGCACGAGCAGAATCGTCGGCAGGATGAGCGCGTACACCACGGTGATCGCGATCACGCAGTAGAGGAACCCGTGCGTTGGACTTCTGCCGTAGATCCACGAGCCCAGCAGGTCGCCGCCCCGATAAGAGAGCTGGAAGAAGCCGTCCACCAGCATCATGAGCGTGCCCTGCAGGCCGGCAGGGCAGGAGCGCATCGCCAGATCGTAGTAGGCCGCCGCGGCGATCCCCCCCATGCAGCCGATCGGCGCAGCCAGCACCAGAGCCGTCGGCACCGAGTGAACGAAAACGAGAGGAATCATCTGCGGCACGGTAATGATCGTGCCCCACCACAAGAGCTTCTCGAGCGACACGCGCTTACAGAGCCAACCATAGAGAAGATAGATCGGGATGAAGGCCGCGGTGAATATCGCGTACCAGTAGCCGTAGGCAGCATCCGAGGCATGCAGCTCATTGGTGAGGTAGAACTGCAGCGGTGTGTTCGAGCCCGGCGAGAACTGGAACAGGAACAACATGAGTATCGGGGCGTAGATGGCACGATGCCGCACGAGACGCTTGAGATCGCCGACAAACGTCGTCCCGCGCGCCAGGGGTTGCTCGTACGCGTGACCGAACACGGCTGCCGGCTTCCAGATGGCAAAGAGTGCGATGAGCGCAGTCATGAACGCGACCAGCAGGAATATGCGCCGGGCGCTGAAATGCTCGGCAAGGTACCCCGAAGCCATGGCCCCGATGACATACGGCACCGACATCATTGCGTTCCACAGAGCGCTCAGTCGGCCGGACATGAGTTGCTCCTGGCCGATCAGTGCGAGCAATCCCTGATATGCAGCGGACACGAAGCGAAACGTGCACATCACCAGCAGCATCCCGGCGAAGAGGCCGGCATAGCTGAGGGGCGAGTACGCCATCCACATGAAGATGGCGGCGGTAAGCGGTGCGAACAGGAAGAAGAAGCCGCGATCCTTGAGCCCGAACGGATTCCAGAGGTCGCGCGAGAGTCCGAAGAGGAACGACAAATACACCGGCAGCCCCGTCACGAGCCTGAACCACGAGACCCGCTCTGCACTGGCATGCAGCTGGTCCTTCAGAATGAAGGAGCTGGCGATGTCGATCAGATAGCCATGCGGCAGGACGATATAGACGAGAAGCGTGAGGGAGCCGAAGTAGAAAAAGACCGTTCCATTGCGCGACGACTCGCCGCGCGTGGCGGCGAGGGAGGTGGTGGACATCAGGTTGTTTCCGCCTGTGGTATCGATGCTCCGACCGAGTTTAACATCGGCCTTTCGTCAACCGTCGCACGGGCGCGATCGAGACGAGCAGCCGTTGAGGCGCCGCGTTAGACTCGACCGGCATACGGCGCAGCCTGGACGGCGAGGGCGGGAGCATGCTCGATCTGATCGTGGCAAGCGGCTTCTTTCTGCTCATCCACTTCGGTGTCTCGGGCACGAGCCTGCGTGAGGCTCTGATCGCGCGGATCGGCGCAGGACCCTTTCGGGGTACTTTCGCGCTTGCTTCGCTACTTGGACTCGCGTGGATGATTTATGCCTACCGGCACGCGCCCTACGTACCGCTGTGGGGGGTGCTGCTCTCGGTGCGTCCCGCCGCGTACGTGCTGGTGCTCATCGCCTTCTGGTTCGCGATCATCGGGCTTGCGACGCCGAGTCCGACGCGCGTCGGCATGGAGGCAAGACTCGAGCGGGGTCCCGAGATCGCACGGGGCATGGTGCGCATCACGCGCCACCCGTTCCTCTGGGGAGTGGCGCTGTGGTCCCTCGTGCACCTGGTCGTGAACGGCGATCTGGCCTCCCTGATTCTTTTCGGCTCGTTGCTCGTACTCGCGCTCGGGGGCACAGCTTCGATCGACGCCAAGCGGCGGCGCAGCTTCGGCGAGCGGTGGGCGCAATTCGCGAACATAACTTCAAACGTCCCGTTCGCAGCCATCGCAACGGGCAGAAATCGGCTTGGGCCCGCACTTGCGGAGATCGGACCCTGGCGAACGCTCGCGGCGATCGCTCTTTATGCCCTGGCGTTTTATCTGCACGGCTGGCTCGGACCGCCGCTCGCGTGATTCAGCGTCCCGAGAGAGCGTGCAAGAACTCCGGGCTCTGCAGCATCGAGCTCACCGCGTTGACCAGAGCGTCCGACAGGACCTCGTAATAGTTCTCGAGCTCGTACGAGCGACCGAAGCGCTTGGCATCGCCGGTCGCAAGCCCGCTCCACAGCGTCGCGCCATCGTGGCCCACCACGCTCAAATGCACGGCCAGCGTCGATTTGTAAGTACCCGTCTCCGCGACGAAGAACTGCCTCACTTCGCCTTTGATCGTCACCGCGCCGTTGCTGTCCACGCTCTTCAGGCCGGCACGATCGAAGAGCTCGCGCATGTGAGTGCTGACGAATGCACCGACATCGTCAGTGGTCGTCACGGGCTTCGGCTGCTTATCCTCACGGTTCTCGCCGATCGCTTCCTTGTTATCGCGGACGTCCTGGAATGGCTCGAACTCGATCGCCGTTGCAGGCATCGGCAGCGCGCCCAATTTGACCTTGGAGGTTGGCTTCCACTGCAGTGGCACATGCTCCAAGCTTGCGGGCGCCGCGTACGCACTCAGCGACACGGCGAGCAGCAGGACGAGAAACCCAGCGCGCATCTGACCCCCGTTTGCTGCAAGCGGAGGCGCGATCATAGGACGCTGTCCGACGGCTGTCACTGAATTGTAAGGCCCGAGCGAACTGGTTCTTCAGCGGTTAGGATAGGGTCGGGTCGGGCCGAACCTTGGGGAAGTCACGTGCGCCTCGAGAGACTTCTGACGCTCCTTCCTTTGCTTTGCAGCCTCACGGTACAGCCAGACCCGGAGCCGCTGCGGAACGTCTTCATTCGCAGCGACCAGTACAACTTCATTCGGCAGGGCATTCCATCGCTGATGGTGGATATCGGCGCACCGGCCGGCTCGGAGGCGCAGCTGCTACGGCAATGGCGCGCGACGCGCTACCACGCGCCCTCGGACGATGCCCAGCAGCCGGTCAACCTTGCAGCGGCAGGGAGCTTCGAGGAAGTCATTGAGCGCTTGGTGCTCGCAATCGCGGACGCTGCGGTCGCGCCGCACTGGAAGTCGGACAGCTTCTTCAGACGTTTCGCGGCAGACGGTTCGCAAAGCACAGGCCGCTAGGAGCTCGCTCATGACCGACGATCCTGTCGCGCTGACCATCTACCACAATCCCGCGTGTGGAACCTCCCGCAACACCCTGGCACTCATTCGTGGTGCGGGTCTCGAGCCGAGGGTGATCGAGTACCTGAAGACGCCGCCGGACCGCGCCACGCTCAAGCAGCTGCTCGCCCGGATGGGCTCGCGGCCGCGGGCGTTGTTAAGAGAGAAGGGCACCCCCTATGCGGAGCTCGGGCTCGCCGCCGAACATTGGACGGACGATCAGCTGATCGAGCAGATGCTGGCCCATCCGATATTGATCAACCGGCCGATCGTCGTGACAGCGCGGGGTGTGCGGCTGTGTCGCCCGCCGGAGCTGGTGCTCGAGATTCTGCCGGCCTCCCAGTCATGAGCGCAAATGCACGCTTCGCCGGGGCGGTGGTCCTCGTGGCCGGCGGGACCGGTGCACTCGGTCGCGCGGTGAGCGAGGCCTTCCTGCGGGAGGGTGCAACCGTCATCACCACGTACCGCTCCAAGGACGAGCAGCGACGCCTCATCGAAGCGGTCCCCGATGTGCAATCGAGGCTCGAGGGTGAAGAAGTCGATGTGACGGATGATGCGACGACACGAGCACTCGTGCAGAGGATCATGATGCGACATGCGCAACTGGACGTTCTCGTCAATACCGTCGGGGGATACGCGGGTGGGAGGAAGCTCTGGGATGTGGAAACCGCAGTTCTCGATCGCATGCTGGCGCTCAATCTGCGCTCGTTCCACGCCTTGGCGCGCGCAGTCGTGCCCATCCTTCTCAAACAGGGTCGTGGCGCGATCGTCAACGTGGCGGCCAAGGCAGCTCTCGAGCCCCCCGCGGGTGCATCCGCTTATGCAGCCTCGAAAGCTGCGGCCCTCGCCATGACGGATTCGCTAGCGGCCGAGCTGCTCGGAAGCGGCGTGCGCGCGAACACCGTTCTACCGAGCGTCATAGACACGGCAGCCAATCGCATGGCCATGCCCAAAGCAGATTTCGCCAAGTGGCCGAAGTCCGCCGAGATCGCGAAGGTGATCCTCTTTCTCAGCAGTGACGAGGCCAGAGCGGTTCACGGGGCGTCGATCCCCGTCTACGGCAACCGCTAGCTCCCAGCAACATCGCTGTCGGACTTTCGCCCCTCAGCTAAGAGCGATCAGCTGACGCCAGGATGCGTCGGCACGTGGCTTGCTCGCGCTTGCGAGACGCTTGAGAGTGTCTCGCTCGGTTAATCGGAGGATCCAGGATGAAAACGGCGCAACTGAAGGAACTCATTCTCCAATCTTTGGAACACGAACGCGGCGGGGTCAAGATCTACCAAGCGGCGCTGCGGTGCGCGCAGAACGAGGATCTGAACGAGGAATGGACCAAGTATTTGCAGCAAACGCAGAAGCACGTTCGCGTGCTGACCGAGGTCTGCTCCAAACTCAAACTCGATCCTGCGGAACAGACCCCCGGGGGCAAGATTCTGCACAAGATGGGCGCCTCGCTGGTGGCGGCGATCGAGGAGGCGCGCTCCGGTGGCGATCCGGATGCGGCACAAATCGTTGCGGCCGAATGTGTCGTTCTGGCGGAGACAAAGGATCATCTCGACTGGGAGTTGATCGGAGCTGCCGCAAAGCACCTGAGCGGGGCCGAAGCTCAAGCGTTGCGCGACGCGTACGATGAGATCGAGGACGAGGAAGATGAGCATCTCTATCACACGCGAGGCTGGTGCCGGGAGCTGTGGCTGCAATCGCTCGGTCTCAAGGCGGTCCTGCCGCCGCCCGAGGAACGCAAACACGTGAAGACGGCGATCGGCGCAGCGCGTGCGGAGCAGGCGCGGACCAAGATACGTTGACGGCCCAGGGAGGAAGCTTGGGCGCTGCCATGGCGTATTGCATCGACGAGGCGCTCATCCGCTCCGGCCAGGAAGTCGTCGACGCCCTGCGGCGCCGAAAGTCCTCGCTCGTCACGGCCGAATCCTGCACCGGAGGTCTGATCGCCGCCATTCTCAGCCAGTGCAAGGATGCGAGCGATTGCTTACACGGCGGCTTCGTCACTTACACGAAGATCCAGAAATCCCTGGCGCTCGGCATCCCGGCCACGGCCCTCGAGAGCTGCGGCAGCGTCAGCGTGGAGGTGGCAAGGCTCATGGTGCGGGGTGCGCTCGAGAGGTCCGTGGCTCAAATGGCGCTCTCCGTGACGGGCGTTCTCGGGCCGCAGACCGATGAGGACGGAACAGCGCCTGGAACGGTCTTCGTCGCAATCCTCAGCCGCGCCTTGGGTACGGCCACCGTGCATTCGCGGCAGTACGAGGGCCATCCCGAGGAGATCAGGCGCAGCCTGATCCTGGATGCCCTCAAGCTCCTGCGGCAAAGCTCGGGTTGATCGGTGGCACCGGGATAGCCGTTCGAGCGTGGCAGGAACTGTTGCGCAAAGTGGTCCGTTTAGTCGCGAGTATCGCCTGAGCCGACCGAGAGGGGCATCACAGTGAAGGACAACATGCGCGCCGGTGCAGCACCGCGAGAGAGCTCCGCTGCGCGGCGCACGGGTCGCCGCCGCGCGAGCCCGGGATCGAGGGCAGCACTCCAGCCAGCTGCGTTTGGCTCGCAGATGATCGGCTTCGTGCTCTCTCACGAGCAATTTCCGGTGCACGAGCTCGTCGCGCTCGGCGAAGAGGCGGAGAGGGCGGGATTCGATCTGATCTCCACGAGCGATCACTTCCAGCCCTGGCAGGCAAATGAGCGGCATTCTGGCGAGGCCTGGGTGACCCTCGGAGCCCTCGCGGCCCGCACGCGCACGCTTTGGATGGGGACGATGGTGACCTGTCCCACGCTGCGCTATCACCCTGCCGTGGTCGCGGAAGCCTTTGCATCGCTCAGTCTGCTGAGTCCAGGACGCATCTACCTCGGCGTCGGCTCGGGAGAGGCTCTCAACGAGCAGGCCGCGACAGGTGAATGGCCGTCCTGGCGTGAGCGGTGGGACCGCTTGATCGAATCGTTGGCCATCATCCGGGCGCTCTGGCGCGGCGAGCCCGTCAGGCACCACGGGAAATTCTATCGCGTCGACGGCAAGCTCTTCGATCCGCCGCCACATCCGATCCCGTTGCTGACCGCGGCCAATGGACCCAGGGCGATGCGTCTGGCGGGTGAGCACGGCGACGGACTCATCACCGATCCGCAGACGTGGAAAGAGCACAAGGGAGAGTGGGAAGCGGGCGCTCGCGCCGCGGGCAAGAATCCCGCCGAGATGCCCGTGATGGCCGAGCTCTTTGTCGTCCTGGGCAGCGAGCGGGACGCGCGACGGCCCGCGGAGCTGTGGCGCTTTCTGCCCATGGCCTTCAAGGGCTACCACAACATTCCCGGCCCGAGTGATGTCGAGCACCGAGCCGACCAGGAGGTTCCGCTCTCCAAAGTAATGGAGGAGTGGCTGATCAGCAGCGATCCTGCCGCGCACGTGCAGAAGATCCAGGAACTGCGTGCGAGCGGCATCACCATCCTGAACGTGCACTCCGGTCAGGAGGATCAAAGCGCGGTGATCGATTTCTACGCGCGCCAGGTATTGCCCAAGCTCAAAGCCTCGAGGTCGCTCGCAGCGCACTGAGGACGCGGCGGAGGATCGTCATGCTCGGTACCATCTTGATCATCATTCTCGTGCTGCTGCTCATCGGCGCCTTACCGCGCTGGCCCTACAGCTCGGGATGGGGCTACTACCCCAGCGGAGGCCTGGGACTCGTCCTTATCATCGTGATCATCTTGCTCTTCATGGGCACTATTTGAATCGAGCCCGTCAGTGCCCGGCGGGAGCCGTGTCCGCACGAGCGCCCACTCGAAGCGCATTCTCGACCTGCCGCACGCCTGCAACGCGCGTCGCCGCTTGTTGCGCACGCTGCGCCATCGCGGAAGTGTCGACGATTCCGCTGAGGGTGACTTTCCCACTGTACGTTTGCACGTCGATTTGCTCACCCCTCAACTGGGGGTCCTGCGAGAGCGCGGCTTTCACCTGCTGTGAAATCTGAGCGTCATCGACGAACTCCGGCGCCGTGGTAGTCGATCGGCACGCGGTCATGAGGCACAGCACGGCCAGACACAGACCCGCCTTTTGGGGCAGCACGTGGGCTTCTTACTGTCGATGCCGGTACGATGAGGAGACGACGCGGCTGAGCAGAGTCCCGAGGGCTAGGCCTACGATACCCGTGAGATACCGCCTCTGAACGAGGAGGCTCACAACGGAAGCCCCTCTCGGCAGAGCTCCCGCGGGTTGACTCGCGGCGGTCTCGAGGAGTGCAGCCGCAATGTGCGAAGCCGCGCTCTTGAACCCGGGCTGCCGCCCGTCAGATGAGCGTGGACGAGCCGACCGGCCGGAGGCCGCGCCCGACGCGGGGAGCCCGGCTTGCAGAGCTCGCCGGGGCAGCCGCGGAAACCGCCGCAGCGGGTATTTGCGTGAACGCTGGATGCGCAGCGCGAGGGCGACTCCCCCGAGCAACGTCGCAACGCCCAGGACGGTGCCCCAGGGCACTTTCTTGAGAGCGGCGGCGCTCTCGTGAGCAAAGCGGCGGGTACGCTCGCCAGCCCTGTCCACGGCTCGGTTCAGCACGCGGCTCGGGGATAGCCGCGCCGCCAGCGCATCTAGCGTGGCATTCACCTCGCTGCGAGTGCGTTCGATGTTCTCCGCGATGACCTCCGGAGTGTGCTCACCGGAGATTCCAGACTCATGGGATAGTGGGCTCACTGCAATCGCCTTTCGACCAGCTCTTTGTCCCGACGCAGCGATTGTGCGGTTTGCACCGGCTTGAGCGCAGCAGGTTCCATTTTCTTCAAGCCCCGACGCAGCAGCAGATAACCGACGAGCGCCACTAAGCAACCCACGATGAGTGCGGCAAGCCATGGCCTCAGGACCTGCGCCAGTGCCAGCACCGCAGCAGCCAGCAGCACGAGGATACCGGCGAACATGACGGCTCCGCCGACCGCCAGTGCGGCGAGGCCCGTCTTGGCAGCAGACAAGGAGCGGGACAGCTCAGCCGTCGCTAGCGCGAGCTCCTGGCGAACGAGTGTTTCGAGCTCACCGAACAGCCGGTGCAACAGCTCCATGACCGACTCTGGCCGGGCCTCAGAGGGCGAGGGTGATGTCAAGCGATTGGCCATTGCAGACTCGCGCAAGATCTCAGCAAAGTTTCCCGATCAGTACCGTTCTGTCTTTAGCAACTGCTGTTCCACGGGCAGGCGGCAGGGTTTTAGTTCTCGGTGGCGTCGCCGGGAGCTTTGTTGGGCAGTCTGATGCGGAACGTCGTTCCGCGGCCAGGGGCCGTCTCCAGCTCGATGCTTGCGTTCATGAGCTCGCAGAGTCGCTTGACGATGGACAGTCCGATGCCTTCCCCCGCAGGCGCCCTCGTCCTCCCTTCAGAATCGCCCGAGGGCAGGGTGGGAGCCGAGCTCGACCGCACGCTCGGATCCTCCGCGCGCCCGGCGCGCTCTTCACTATCGTGTGCCTGCTCGGTGGCGCGCTGCAAAGCCTGTCCGAGCGGCAGCGCCTGCGCGACAGCCATTCCCGGACCGGTGTCCGCGACGCATATCGTCCAATGTGGCGCATCGCCGATGGGCGGCTGCCAAGTGATCTGAACGCCGCCGAGCTCGGTGGCTCGAAGCGCGTTCAGGATCAAGTTCTGCACGATGCGCTGCAGCTTTGCCCGATCCGTGTGCACGGTGAGCGTGGTCGGACCCTCCGTTCTCAGGAATAGACCGCGCTCTGCCGCGAGGGCACGCATGGAGTCGCCGAGGTCGCGCAGCAACGCCGACACATCAAATTCAGAGACGTCGAGCACCTCCTGGCCGGCTTCCAGGCGCGAGAGGTCGAGCAAGTCACCCAACAGAGCCTGGGTAGAATGAATGGCGCGGTCGAGAACCTGGAAAAAGCGCACACGCGTATGCTCGGAAGTGCTCCTGGCCAGAATGGCGGCTGCGTTGGTGATCACACCGACCGAGCCCCGTAGATCGTGAGCCACTTCACGCAGCATCCCGGCGCGATCGCGATCGAGGCTGCGCAGCTCTTCCAGCGCCGCGCGCAGATCGCGCACACGGCCCGCGGCCTCGGCTTGCTGCAGCTGGGTATAGCGGCTCGCACTCTCGCTCGCACCTTCTCCGCACAGGCGAACGAGAGTCTCGCGCGCCCGGGCCATGAGGTGCGGTTCCA
>Ga0335085_10000820_pt1 | contig 77879 bp, 69 predicted proteins | sample Lox_Sample_45_FD_206712 | JGI IMG/M metagenome (GOLD analysis project Ga0335085, IMG submission 206712) | Soil microbial communities from Loxahatchee National Wildlife Refuge, Florida, United States - Lox_Sample_4.5 | ecosystem: Environmental > Terrestrial > Soil > Wetlands | place: USA... | reverse complement strand
CAGTGTGCTCGCAGGCCCGACAATGAATCTGCGGGACACCAGCGGATGCAGGCAAAACCCTTCTCCAATCACAAAATCACGGAGACTGGAAGAATCTAAGTCGCGGAGTCCATTTTTCCGCAGCCTGTTAGGGAGGACCGAGCGAAGTGTGCCAGCAGTTATCAACAAATGCAAGATCAAAATCGGCCCTAATCACAGCGGTTAAATTTCTTAATACCTAATAAAATATCTTAACATCTTACACTATTTGCTAAGTCACCCGTGCTATGGCGCTGCGTTCCCAACAGCACATTGTCTTGCATGCTGTGTGTCCTAGCCATCGCCGACCGCCCGTTCGAATTTCTCTCGGGAACTAACGTCAGTTCCTGCAAAGTGTACTCGGCCTGAGAGGCGACGTCTTCTACGGAATCATTACACGCTAAATCCCGTCGTACTTCCGCTGCCCTCTCTTGAGGATGACATACCGGTTCGATCCGGGGGGCTGTGGGGGCTTCTATCCGAGAGGGAGCCCGGCGTTTCCACACTTCTTTGGAGCGAATCGAGTACCGACCGGCCATTCTGGACCAAAATTCCTGAACGCACTCGTGCCCTCTCCGCTCTAACGGTTGCAATCTCTGGCACGCAATTCATGTTGAATGACAGTTACATTCGCGATCTGAAAATGATGTTTTCGTGAATTCCATTAATTGCGGCAGCCGGAGTCAATCAGCGAGCAGCTTTCAGTTTCGTTTCTCGCCGGAGATGTTGCGCTGTGTGTCGACGGAAAAACTGATTTCTCGAGAAGCGATCCGCAAAAGGCAGTCTTCTTGGATTGCAGAACTGGAGCACCGTTTCCTGCAGGCGGTGTCGAGCGCAACCGCTCGATGAACGCGCATTCTCACTCGCTATGGCCTGGCGGTAACCCGCCGGATCGACTCCAAGGGTTCGCCTCCACTTTGGAGGTGCAATGTTTGCGCGCCAGAAGCGATATCTCCCTGCAGATGGATGCGAGAGAACGTTGCAAACTCGTCACTGTATTTTCTGGTTGTTTCCCAAATCAAGGCCGAACTGTGGTTTCTCGTAGGTTCCCAGAATGTGCACGGGGACGATTTCGCCTTTCTTCTTTTTACGGAAGAACGGATCCATGATCTTCAGCAGCAGCGATTTCACGCCGGTAGTTGTCTTGGAAATGTTCGTGTCAACCTTCATGTTCCCGTGAAGGTCAATCCGGTAATTCATGACATTAAAGGTGCCGTGCAAGCGCGCGTTTGCGCCGGGAACCCGAAAATCGAGATTGGCAAAATGCCCGACGCTGTGGAACAAATCGACGGTTCCCCTCAGGTCAGTGAGAACGGTGTCCGGATCTTCCTTGTTTTGGCCACGTGCTCCTGCGCTCAAAGCATTCAGATCGTCCTGAGTATCCGGTTTGAAACTCCCATCATCGATGCCAAATGTTGCCTGTAGCTGTACGCTCTCGAGAAATGGCTCGTTCTTGTTGGCGAATTGGGAGTCAGCCACGAATGATAAATCGCCGGACATGGGCGACCGAGGCGCGCTAACGAACATGCCCAAAATGTCTTCAATCCGGCCGTGGCGCGAGGTGAAGTGCAGATTTGCCACCTTGCCGCCGTCCCCGGCGCTGCCCGCGATTTTGCCACGGGCAAGCAGCGTGGTTCGGCCAATTTGGGCCTCCAGCCGGTTCAAAAATGTGTCGCCATGTGTGGCGTCGACGTAGGCGTCAAAACGAGTCGAGAGGCGGTGCTTGTGACCGCCGGAGGTGACCACGAAGTCGGGCGTATCAGTCGTGCCCGAAACGTTGATATGCTTTAGCACGCCATCGAACTTTCCTGTCGAACTCAGGGTGCCGCCGATCCCACCGTAAGTGCCAAGATCGGCGTGCTCGAAGGTATAGATCCCTGACAGAGGGGTGTCCTGCGGATGTCCATCGGCCCACGGGCCGAACTTGCCCTCGACTAAGATTTCTCCTGGAGGATTGGGATTATGCAACCTCAGGCGGTACTGAATCGGCCTGCCCCAACGTACGCTGCGCAGCAAAGCCTCGTGAACATCGAAGAGCAGGGAGCTTGCGTGGCGGTCAGGTGAAAGAAATTCAACCTTTGTTCCATTGGCGATGAGTTCGTCAACGACCGTCGTGGAATGTTGTGAATGGAATTGCACGTTGTTCCCGAATGGAGGAATGAAAACGCGAGCCCCAATCGCGATTACGCGGGGAACATGGCGTGCGAGGATTCCCAGGTAGCTGCCTTGGACAAGGAGTTTGCTAATGGTGATCAGCTTGAACTGATTCGCTCCGTGATGGAACTCGACATCTTCGAGTATGCATCCGGGCGGGAAATAGGTTGCGTGATAGTTGCTGATCATCACTGCGCTATCGCTGGCTGCGGCAAGATCCTCGCGCACGGCGCTTTCTGAAAAGGGCCAGTACATGGAGCAGAGCACTCCAGCGAGAGAAAACACGGAAACCAAAATGGTAGCGATAACAGTTGTCTTACGGATTCTTGATCTGGAGGCGGGGCGACTGGTCGTGTGTATATTGGGTTTTCCCGCGACACCGATCGACGATGACATGGACCTTGGACGACCGTTTGTTGCAGAAATGTTGGAAGCTCCATCAGCAATTTTTTGTGGAAGCGAGTTGTACGCGGTTTTCCTTATTGCGTTTCTGAGCTCGCGCATGCATAAAAAATGATTTGGATGTTATGATTACTGGTGAATCCTCCGAAGCTTGATCTTCGGCGCTACATATGTGAGCGTATCGCTCCTGCCGGACTGTAGTTCCTCTCTTCTGGCTGCTACTGGTTAGTTCTCGATTTAATCCAAAGCCTCGTTCGCGCGAGGAGCGAAATCTGTCGAGAGGACTCTTATGAAACTTCTAGTGATTGGTTCCGGCATGATGGGATCGGCGGCGGCGTTTGACATGGCCCGTACGCCGCAAGTGAGTACCGTTACTTTGGCTGACAGCGATGCGAAACGTGCGCGCGAAGTGGCAGCGCGCGTTAACCGGATCACGGGCGAGAAAAAGGTGCGAGCTGTTACGCTCGACGCAAGCGATGAGAAGGCGGCCGCGCGCCTGATGCGTGGACATGATGCTGCCCTCTCAGCGGTTCCGTACTTTTTGAATCTTGGATTGGCTCGCGCGGCGGTAGAGGCGCGGTGTCATTTTGCCGATCTGGGAGGCAACAACACGGTGGTCCGGCAAGAGTTGGCGCTTTCGCAGAAGGCCGCGAAGCGTGGCGTCGCGATCGCTCCCGATTGCGGCCTCTCGCCCGGTATGGCGTCGATTCTTGGAGGGGAACTGGTGCGACGCCTCGGAGGGCGCGCCGATGCGTTGCGCCTTTATGTTGGCGGACTGCCCGAGCGCCCCACGCCGCCGTTTCATTATCAGCTGGTGTTTTCGGTTGAGGGTTTGATCAACGAATATGTTGAGCCAGCGCGTATCTTGCGCAAAGGGAAGCTGACCACGATTGATCCGCTAACCGAGCCCGAAGACTTTCACATCGCCGGATTTCCTCCTTTGGTAGCGTTCCACACTTCGGGTGGGACTTCCACGCTTCCAGAGACGTTCGAAGGCAAGGTCGGCGAGTGCTTTGAGAAAACCCTACGATATCCCGGGCACTACGACCTGTTATGTGAACTGAAAGAGCTGGGATTGTTCTCGAGCGAGAAGATGAAGTTTGGCAAAGCCGAAGTTTCTCCTCGCGCGATGATGTCGAAGATCTTCGAAGGCAAATTCGCCTCGAAGGGGCCCGACGTATGCATCATGCGGCTGGAAGCACATGAGTCTGTGAATCGGCCTGGAGCACGCGGATTGCTCGGCGGACGGCTCAAGGGCCGAGTCGCCTCGTTTACGATGGTGGACCACTACGATCCGAAAACGGATATGAGCGCGATGATGCGAACGACGGCCTTCCCGGCATCGATCGTCCTGCAGATGCTGGCCTCCGACGCGATCAGCAAACGCGGCGGCGTATTGCAGGAGTGTGATGTTCCGGCGGATCTTTTCCTTGGAGAGATTGAAAAGCGGGGAATCAGGATCGGCTACACGATGGAATGAAGCACGCAAAAAAAGCCGCACAGTTGCGAGTTGTGCGGCGAGAGGTGAGAGGAAAAACTTCGAGAAGCGAAAGCTATGCTTTGACAAACTTGCGGCGGATGGTAGCGGCCAAGGCGATCAAACCCGTGCCAAACAGCATCAGACTGCCAGGCTCAGGAACTGGGCTGTAGCCGATAAACTCCTGCGGGCCGCACCCGGGTCTTGCGTGCAGCGGGGTATAGAGCACCAGGCCGGCATAGGCGCTGTTGGGCGCAGTCTGGGCGAGCGACAGATATATCGCATCTGTCACAGCGCCGCCGTAGGTAAGGAAGTCGTGGTCGTGCCGGGCATTGCCTGAAAATAGTCCCCAGATGGCCCACTGCGCCTGCAGAGTAGTTATCGTTCCAGACAACATGCTCTTGTAAATCAGGCCGGCGGCCTTGTAATCCAAGGTCATCGAAGACCCAAACAAGCCGTTAGCAATTCCCGAGAGGAACGGAGATTTCGTAGCCGTCCAGGTTTCTCCGCTGTAGATGTGATTATCAAAGCTGTCGCACATCATCGTCGAAAAACTGCTGTTTCCGTTGATGGAGAAGTAATAATGATTTTGATGGTCGTACTCGAATGTCAGGCTGACTGAGTTAGCCAAGGCCGAGCCGCTGAAGAATAGGGCAAACAGTGCAACCAAAACCGCCAGAGTGATACTTTTCAAGAAAACCTCCGAGTCTCCGAGCAGGCCTGCATAGCTTGTGAGCGCGGGTTCAGCTCAATCTATGGGGGAAAGGGACTCTTCGGGGATTAGTCCCGCTTGCGTGAAGTGACCTCAGGAACTCTCTTACGGAACTGACTCCCGTAATCAACTTCATGGTACCGATGCGAAGGTTGCAACAGGAATGGCCCGGAAGTGGCGTTACGAAAGGAATCGAATTGCGGTAGAGTGCCGCTTGGTTGTTAGGAGTGCCGACTTGCTCGTTCGGAAGATCTCGATCCGCATATCAGCGATTCGTGAGGGCTGAGAGGACCCTGAGCTTTCGAGTAGGGACTACCGAGATACACCCGATCATAATTTGTGCAAAGGCATGCACCTTCTGGTAGCATGCTAGCCAATAAAACGCCGGAAGCTCAAGTGTTTGGTGGTAATTGACGGCCCGGTTATGGTAGTCGAACTGCTTCTACGAGCTGGGTGTGTGGACCGGCCGAATTCTAGAATCCGGCCGCCAAAAGGTAGGGGTAGGAGTTGTCAAACGAATACCAGGTAGGGGTAACGGTCACCGTAGTCCGGAAGCGGAGGAGCCGTCGCCATCGCCGCAATCGTCAAGTCCGGCGCGGGTTGCTAGTCTTCGCCTGCGCTTTGTTTACCTTCGCTTTGTCTGCCATTGCTCTGCGCTATCTGACCCCCTCGCTGTTTCGTGAAGCGAGGACTGCTGAGCCGGACCGCAAGGCGGTGGAAGCCAGCCGCGATCTGTTCCTGGCCTCGCAGAAGGACGCTCTGCGCCAACTCGAAGGCCGTACGGTATACAAATACTCAGTTGTCCCGGGTGGAGTTCGAGACGCGCAGGAGTTGAAGTGGGCTGCCGAACACGATCCGGTTGTGGCGGCGCACTATGCTGGCTTCGACTACGATCATGCCCGCGTGGTGAAATTGGTATTGGCGCGAACTGCATACGTTTCCTATCGGATCGGCAACAAGGTCTACTGGACTCGGCATCGCGTCAGCTTGAAGAAGGGCGAGACCGTCATCACCGACGGCAAGATCACCGCGCGCAGTCGTTGCGCGAACCGGGTGGAAGAGATGCCGCAGCAGGCGACTTCCGAATCGGAACCACCGGCCGCAAGGTTCGATGAGTCCGTTCAGCCAATGCCGGGAACGGCTCTGAATGCGCCTCCGGTGCCATTCCAGTCGGCCTTGGTCAATCACAACCCCATTCCGGGCTTGGGGCCAGGTGTGCCTCTGAGTTCCTTTGATCCAATTGCCAATGGAGGCATCACGCCGGTTTTGATGCCAGCCTTACCAGGCGTATGTGGTGTCGGTGTAAAAAAGAAACCCAAAGGCTCAGAGGCAATCTCAAGCCTTCCGCTGGGCACAGATGGAAAGAAAAAGAAAACGGTGGATCCATGCGCGTCAGGCGGCGGTGGTGGTGGAGAAGTTCCTGAACCGGGAACTTGGCTTCTGATGGCTTCCGGAGTTGCGGGGTTGTATTGGAAGGTACGACACAAACTCTCACGCTCAGCTTCGACTGCAGCCCAGTAAACCGACGGCCGGATGTGCCTGGCCCAATTCCAAACGCGTATCGCGAGGGTGCCACCCAGGGGACTAACACCTTCGTAAGTCTTCCACACCCAAATCATTGCTACAATTCCGCTTAGATCACCCAAAACGTCACCCGGGCGCAGGTTCTTTATGGTCAAATTGTCGCGAGTTCTCGCGCGTCGGTTCTTGGCGGCGGGAGCGTGTGCCTGCCTAGCAGCCAGTTCGCTGGCGCAGGTATCGGTCCGTTCTATCAGGGTCTTGGGGAGCAAAGATGTAGTGGAAGTTGAAGTTGAGGCCAGCGATCGTATCGTGCCCGAGACTCAGGTTCTAACCGGCCCTGACAGGCTGGTGGTCGACTTCCCAAACTCGGTACCCAGCAGTCAGATTCGCAGCCAGTCGATTGATCGAGCGGACGTGAAAGATGTCCGTGTGGGACTGTTCCAGGCGAAGCCGCCGGTTACGCGCGTTGTCCTCGACTTAAGGAGCGCGCGTTCCTACCAGATATTCCCGTACGGCCGCACCGTGATGATTAAAGTTACCGGGAACGCTCCTCAGGGGGTCGAGGCGGCTAGCGTAGTGAACTATGGGCAGCCCATACAGAGTGCGGGATTGGTCGCTGCTAACTACACCAGCAGCGTGACTGCGCTTCCGCAGCCTTCCTTGCAGATTACCTATCGTGAGGGCCTGCTCGGCATTCATTCCAACAAAGCGACTCTTTCGGAAGTACTCTATGCGATCCAGCAGCGCACCGGGGCCGACATCTCGATTCCCGCCGGGGCCGAGCAGGAGAAGGTAGTAGCGGACATTCCTCCCATGCCCGCGGCTGAGGCGGTTGCGAAGCTTCTGAATGGATCCCGTTTTAACTTTTTGATTCTGAATTCAGCCAATGATCCCCGCCAACTCGATCGCGTGCTTCTCAGCGCTCGCAGCGAGGGTGCGTTCGTAATTCCTCCGCCACCAGCCCAAGAACCGGACATGGATGCCACCGTCGATGAGGCGCCTGTTCCGCCCCCACCTCAGCCGCCGAGCCCGGAGAATGCTCCTGTTCCGCCAGCACAGCCCGGAGACAACGGGCAAGACCAATAGGGTGTACAGCCATACCTCGTGAGCGTCCTTATGGTGGCGTGATCAGACGAACCGGGACGGGGGAACTGCCTGCCACCGGATTGCCCGTCGCATTGTTGCCACAACCCGCAACATTCAAAACCGTCACGTTAACGTTGCCATACTGGTCCACAGCGTTGATGAACACCTGAAGGAACCCGACGAACGTAACTGGAGTGGTCGTGCCAGCCGATATGGGTGTGCTCTCGTCGTAAATGGGTAATGAGACAATCGAAGGACTAACGCTGATCGGGCTGCCACGCCCGACTCCGGCGGACACCAACGGGTTGGAACTCCCGGCCAGAATTTGGAAGGGATAGTCAGAGGGTGTCCCGAAGGGGGTCAGATTGTGATTGAGGTAGTCTTGGCCAGTCGTATCGGTAAAGGTCGTGACGTCGCCTTGATGAATCAAGCAAGATACGCCGTCCGCAATCTCTGAGTCGGGGTTCTCGCGAAGATCGACCACATTGGTGCCCCCGGAACCAGGGGGCAAGCCACACGTGTAGTTCGTAGGCGAATCGCATCCCGCGATTGCTTCTGTGAAGTCATCTCCGCTGGCGCATGACGGCACCGCAGTCACCGGCGTGCCAACCTGCCCGGGGGCGAAAATCAGATTCGCAAACGTTGGCGGACCCTTCATAAATATAGTGCCGTTGGTGAAGTTAGCCTGCGGCGTAGGGACACGCATGATGCACGAGGCACCGCTATAACGGCAATCAGGGTTCAGCCAGAAGGTTTCGCCGATGACACCCGCGCCATTCCCGTTTACGGAAATCCCAGCTCTGACGATCGAGCCGTTTGCCAAATTGACAATCTTGGCACAACCATTTGGTCCCGGGTTTCCTCCGATGCAGGTTCCAAGAGGACCAAAACCGCCACTATTGTTGTGTAACGGATCTTGGTTCGGCACCGCCCACGGTTTCACGCATCGAGGTTGCACAGGGATGGGCGTGCCCGTTGCAACGTTCCCAACATTCTCCGAATTGGAGGGATTGAAGGCTTCGGCACTGGCAGTCGCTGTCACGCTGTTTCCGGTGGTTCCCCAGACACGCGAGAAAAAGGTGGGCAAAGAAGGCTGCCTGACCTGGACTGTCACAATCGGGTTTACACCAAATGCGGTCGTCGACGCCAGCTGAGTGCAATCCGCGTTGGAGCTGACAGTGCCGCCGCTTCCGGCGGAGTAAGCGGTAGTGACTGTCGGGGCAGGTCCTCCCACAGAATTTTGCATACCCACTGCTTGAGCCGCCTGGCTCGCGACGCTGCTCGTTCCGCCGCAAACCACTGTCCAGAGGGTGCTCGAATTGGAAGGGTCTCCCGTGATGCCTGAGACTGACAGGATCCGTGCTGCAGCCAACGCAGCGGCGTCCGCCGAGCGTTGCGCTTCCTCGCGGGCGAGGTAAAGCGTGATGACATCGATCGACAGTGCGGCTATGGCAATGATGGCGACCATCGCTACCGCGACCAGTACCATGGTGACACCATGTTCTCTATGTTGGTGAAGCCCGAGCGGTCGAGAAATAAGAGGGGGCTTCATAACTTCCTTTCAGTTCTCATTTAACGCCACGCCCACGGCGGAGATATCTGGCAAATTAGTTGATCTTCCAAGCAAACTGGCGGCGCGCCCGAACCTCCAAGGGTATGCATATCGAATGCTGATGCAGGTCCCGATCAGAGTTCCCACTCCTGTTCCGGGAGCCTGCGAGGTGCAATCGACGGTGGGCGGAGTTCCCCCGGTCAACGGGAAGTAATAACCTCGATTGATGATGATCCGTAAGCCTCCGGAGGAGCAACCGTTCCCCGTAGCGGTGGATGTCCATTTCAAGTTCGATGGTGAGGTGCTTTGGGTGATGCCGCAATCGTTGAGTTGATTGCCTACGAAATAGTTATGAATGATCTGGAATGCATCATTGACCGCGATTGGACTCGACGATGACAGGTCGCCAGCCGGATCCGCAGCGGCCGCGCGGGCCGCATCGCGCGCGACATTCGTGAGCTTCTGTTTGAGCGTGAACGCGCCACTAAAATCAAAGATTCCGACGACGAAAACTACAAGGAGCGGAAGCGATACCGCAAACTCCACCAATTGCGCAGCCCGATCGTCGGGCCACGAGAATCGGCGCAGGGCCGCCAAGGCACGTACGACACGCAGCGCGCGCTTCACTGATTCTCCAAACGAACGCGTGCTGAGGCTGACAGCCAGATTCTCTGCTTGTTCAGTGAGGCGAAAGGCAGCCAGAATTGGTACGGATACTGGAACGACACGGAAACGCCGCACACGCCCGTGCCGGTGGTTGTGTCAGATAGCTGAACCGGAGACTGCACGCAGAAGTTTCCGCTGCCTGCGTCACATGTCGTGGGTCCGCCGCATGAGACGAACGTGGGAACAGGTGAGGGCTGACGTGCCAGGGTCCGATCCAGTTTGGCAATGGTCAGCGCGGCTTGGACAGCGGCCACGGCATTTGCCGCGCGGCCAGAAGGAGTGAGCGGAGTACAAGTTGTGCAACTTGGTGCAGCTGCGGCCCGGGCTCCATCCTGCGCGGCGCGCGTAATTGCTCCATAGATACTGAATGCCTGCCCGAACCAGAAGATGCCGAGCAGGATCAGAAACATCAAGGGGAGAACGGCGGCGGCCTCGGCAATCTCGGCACCCGAAGACTCACGCGCCAACCTTCTAACAAGCTGACCCAGGCTTGTCATCACGCCACCAGCCTCAGTTTCCAGAAGATTCCATAGAGCACGACCGTCAACGCCAAAGCGACACCTTTTGGTATGGTGAGCGCGTCGGGGTTGTCGAGGGTGACATGCGATCCTGGCAGGCGGAAGGTTATCAACGAAATCAGGATATGGCCGATATTCTTGATGGTTTGCAGTAACCGTCGTTTGTAGATCACCAAGGCTAAAGCCATAACTCCCGCCACGAACACTGAGCCAATCAGAATATCAATCAGTCGCCCCGGCCCCGTATAGGACCCCAAGGCCACCGCAAATTTCAGATCGCCCGCGCCGAGACTCTTCAGCAGCCAAAAAGGCAACAACAGACCGAATGCCAGCACTGCACCCAGAAGCGAGTTTTTCAACCCAACCCAGCCACCCCAGAACGAACTGAGCACCAACCCGAGGGCGAAGCCTGGTACGGTAAGCCAATTGGGAATGCGGCGGCTGCGCCAGTCGGTCCATCCGGCAATAACCGACAAGAGGATCGCTGCCGCTAGAAGAGGCGGTGTCAAATGTACCCCGACTCGAGCCACTTGCAGGCTTTGGCGCTCAGATCGTGAAAAGGATCCATTTTGTGACAAACCGGGACTCGCGGGAACTGAGAGGCATTCTGCCTTTGACCCCGCAAAATCAGCCTCTTGGGCGGATTCTCACACACCGAAAGTGGCAAGTCAATGAATCAGCCGCTAGACCAGGTTTCCTTCGTGTACCTCATGACCTTGACGGTAGGTGCTTCCGAAGCCTCGACCACAAGGGTCATGAGGGTACACGAAGCAAAAGGCCCGAACGCGTTCGGGCCTTTGATCGGTTCCTGACTTCTATCGATTGAACGCTGGAGCGGCGTTGTGCTCAGCCACGATGCGCTTGGCGTTATCGGCCAGTGCCTTCGCCTGCGGCAGCAGTTCAAGCCCCTTGACCACCTGCGGATCCGATTCCGCCCGGACTTTCAAGCCTTCATCCTGTCCAAAGGCATCGACGAAGATCTCTGACTTGATGCTCGACTTGAGCCAGTCGGCATTGTCGAGCAGATCGGCCTGCGTGTAGGTGATATTGGCTTCATCGAGCGACTTGCGAAAATCCTGCATTGTGGCATCGTCAACTTCGAAGCTCTTCGTCGGATGATGACTTACAACGTAGCGCTTGGCGAAGTTGAAAAACGCATAGTGCTGCAGGAGCGTGTCCTGGAAATGATTCGTCTTGATTTGAGGCAGGGTAACGTCGGGCGTGATGCCTCCGCCACCGTAGACCGTGCGTCCACTATCTGTGAGCTTTACTTCACGATTTGCGGTGCTGTTGTTCTCATTGTCGCTGCGGTTGTAGTAGTAGTCGTAGAGCGAGATGTTGCTGTAGTCACGCTGGATCAACCGTCCACTCGGCGTGTAATAGTGCGCCGTCGTCAGCGCCAGGCCGGTGTTTTCGGAGAGGGGATACACCGTCTGTACCAGTCCCTTGCCGAACGTGACTTCGCCTACGATCAGTCCCCGGTCATGATCCTGGATTGCACCGGAGACAATTTCCGCAGCTGAAGCCGTCAGTCGGTTCACCAAAACGACGATGGGATAGTCCCTGCCGCCATTGCCATGCTGGGCGATGTAACGCTTTTCGGCCGAGGCGCGCCCGTGGTGCGAAACGATGAGCTGTCCCCTCTTCAGGAACTTGTCGGCTACGCCGACGCCCTCGCTCAACAGACCTCCGGGATTGCCCCGCAGATCGAGGATCAGCCCCTTCAGATCGCCGAAGGAATCGAGTGCTTCTGAAACCTCATGCTCGGTGGTTTCGTTGAAACCGTTTACGTGCATGTAACCGACGCCCGGCTTGATCAGGAAATGCACGTCGACGCTGTAGCGTGGAATCTCATCGCGGATCAGCGTAAACTCCATCGGCTTTTCGACGCCTTCGCGGGCGATGCTGATGTGAACCGTCGTCCCCTTGGGTCCCTTCAGCAGGTCGGCCACGTCGCCGGTGCTCATGTTTTCGGTGGATTTACCATCGACGGCGATGATGACGTCGCCCGGGTGAATGCCAGCTTTGTATGCCGGTGTCCCGGTGAAGGGGTAGATCACGATAACTTTGTTGTTGCGGGGGCCGACGGTCATACCCACGCCGTAGTACTTGCCGCGTTGATCCTCGCGCATGAGCGCGTATGACTTGGGATCGAAGAAATTCGAGTGCGGGTCGAGCGCGTGAAGCATTCCTGGAATCGCACCGTTGTAGATGGCCTTGTCGGCATTCACCGGCTCGGCGTAGTTCTCCTCGACGAGGGCATATACGTCGGTGAATTGCTTGAGGCTGTCCTTGACGTCGGAGTCACCCGTGATTGACGACTGCTGGCCGGAGCGCTGGGCAAACAGGATGCCCAGGAATCCGCAGGCAAGGAGGAAAAAAGCTACCAGGAAGAGCGACCGGCGAGCACTACGTGCCATCTTGTTGATTCCTTCGTTGAGGGCTAACGTCCACCCCAGCTACTGCGCTGAATACAGGCAGTATATCATTACTTTGGACGGGTCTGGACTGGGATGGTTACCTTCGACAAGTACCTCCGTATGAGGGGCTGGGGCGAGATTTCGCCTCGTCAGCCCAGAATTCTGGGACGAAACGGCCCGGCGGCGGCCACCTGGCGTTAGAGGGCAAGGACTTACTTTCGTATTCCCGAGAACTCCATCGGCTTTAAGGCTCTTGCAATCCTAATTATGGCAGGCGCTCCTTTCCACAACTCCATCCGGGAAAGAATTGGGGCTGGATCGCTGGCTATCAGGCGGCGGTTCCTCAAGGTTCCATAAGTCTTGAGCGGTTGCGCTGATGGATCCACGGAGCGGCCATTTACGCCGTTCAGAAAACGGCTGCACGAGTCGCAATATCAGGCAACAGTCCTTTCAAACTCCTTGCGGCGGTGTCCGTATATTCGATTTAGAAAGGCTGATCAGTGATCAGAAATTCGTTGGCTGATACATGAACCCTCGCAAGAACCAGGGGGCTACAGACTACGAACCGTTGTAAAAGCCGACAGCCAAGAGGGAAAAGCTAAGTTCGTCAAATCTTTCTTCCGGCGATTGCCCCATTTTCCCCGGGCACAGTATCATGAAGCACATGAGCTTTTCCGAGACGATTTTCCTGTTCTTTCTGGCCCTGATCATCTTTGGGCCCAAGAAGCTGCCGGAGATCGCCCGCCAGGTCGGGAAATATCTCAACGAATTCAAGCGGGCCTCTAATGAATTCAAGGCGCAGATCGAGCAGGAGATTGCTCATCTCGAAGTGGAGAACACGCGCCAGACGATTCTGCCACCCAATCGGGTGGTTGAGGGCACCACCAGTCGCGCTCTGAACTCCGCCTCCGTCGCGGATGACAAGATGGAGCAGTCCGCTTCCGCCACCCCGGATACCTCTGCCATGCCAGCCGCAACTGCTGAGGACCACGTAGCTTCATCTGGCAATGGGGCGACTCCGCCGATAGCTACGGAAGCCGGGCCGTCGACCGAAGTCCCGTCCACCGAAGAAGTGACATCCCGCACCTCCCAGGAATCGCATGCCTGAAGCCGCAACCGAGGTCCCGCCGCAAGAAGACGAAAAAGAGTCCATGCCCACGATGGGCTTCCTTGATCATCTCGAGGAACTGCGGAGGCGGATCATCTACTCCGTCATGTTCGTTGCCGGTGGCTTCTTCGTCTGCTGGTGGAAGGTGGAGCGCATCTACGATTTCATCCAGCGCCCGATCATGGATGCTCTCAAGAAAAACGGGATGGCGGAGAAACTCGTTTACCTCAACCCGACCGAGCCGTTCAATTTGTACCTGAAGACCGCCGCGCTGGCCGGCTTATTCCTCACCTCGCCGTTTGTGCTTTACCAAGTGTGGATGTTCATTTCGCCGGGTCTTTACCGCAGGGAGAAAAAATACGTCGTACCATTTATGGTCTCAACGATCACTCTGTTCACGTGCGGTGGCTATTTCGGTTACAAGATTGTCTATCCGGCCGCGCTCAATTTCCTCATCGAATTCGGCAAACAGTTCCAGCCCATGATCACGATCAATGAATATACTCAGCTGTTTCTGAGCATCATTCTGGGGATGGGGCTGATTTTCGAGATGCCGATCCTCGTGTTTTTCCTGGCGCTGATGGGCATCGTGAGCCCGCGATTCATGTGGAAGAACTTCCGCTATTCCATCCTGATCATCTTCATCATCGCCGCCATCGTGACACCCACTACAGACATCTTAAACATGTGTATCTTCGCCGCGCCGATGATTGCTTTGTATGTCTTCAGTATCCTGGTGGCGTGGGCCGTACATCCCAAGCAGCGCGCAGCGAGAAAAGAAAAACAGGCGTGAGGAGCCAGGTGAACCGTCTCTCGTGGGTGGTTCTGGCGGGTGCATTGGCAGTTATTGCCTGTGATCGAGACAAAGATGCCACCCCGGCTCAGAATGACACTGTTTCCGCAAGCGCGCCTTCCACTGCGCCGCTCAATTTTCCGCCGGACGAGGGCCCTCCACCAGCCTTGGATGGTGATCGCGCCATGCAATATGTGAAAGAGATCGTGAAGTTTGGCCCGCGACCTGTGGGCAGCGCCAATCACAAAAAAGTTGAGGACTATATCTCTTCACATCTAAAGGGCGACCGAGTGGAAGATGACATCTTCACCGCCGACACACCCGTCGGGAAGTTCCCGGTGCATAACATCATTGCGAAATATCCGGGTACAAAAGACGGCGTCATTGTCATCGCCACTCACTACGACACGAACTATCCACTGCGGAACACTTCTTATGTCGGGGCAAACGACGGAGCCTCGTCGAGCGGCCTGTTGCTTGAAATGGCCAACCAACTCCGTGGAAAGCAACGCGACGGCTATAGCGTCTGGCTCGTTTGGGACGATGCGGAAGAGGCCATGAAACCTGACGGTTCTGGAGGTCAGCCGAATGAAATGCCGTTTAGCGAAGACAGCCTTTACGGCATCACACATCTCGCCGAAAAATGGCAAGCAGATGGCACTTTGAAGAAGGTAAAAGTTTTCACCCTGACCGATATGATCGGCGACGCAGACCTGAACGTGGAGCGTGAAACGAATTCCACTGGTTGGCTCAAGGAAGTGGTCTACGAAGCTGCCAAGCGTCTGGGATACCAGTCACACTTTTTCGGCCGTGATTTGGAGGTGTCAGATGACCACATTCCGTTTGTGAAGCGAGGAGTGCCCTCGGTGGACCTCATCGACTTTACCTATGGCTACAACCTCGCATACTGGCACACCACGGAAGACACACTCGACAAACTCAGCCCACGCAGTCTGCAGATCGTCGGCAGCGTCGTCCTTGAGACGATTCGTATTCTCGACAAGATGGAACCACTCCCGCCGAAGTGAAGAAAGCATTGAGTAATGACGGGAAGGCGGTCGGCTCACACTAAGAGTTCAACGCTCAGCTCTGCTTTTGCGCTTTTCCACGATTTCATTTCTAATGCCAACCAATATGCGAACTGTGAAGACCCTGTTCTTTGTTTGCATTGTTCGTCTGGTTTCCTTAGCCGCCAATCCTGCTTCAGACAACGACGCCGTCAACAAAATCATCCAGGCTGCTCTTCAGCCTTCACCGATTCAGGACAACCTTCGTCGGCTCACGGACGAAATCGGCGGACGCGTTCCCGGCACCCCCGCGATGCGGCACGCGGTGCAATGGGGCATGCAAGCGTTTTCCGCAGCCGGTGCGGACAGTGTTCATAGCGAGGGATTCGAAATTCCGAACTCCTGGGCAGAAGGTGCGACGGAAATGTCGGCAACCACGGCCCACCAGGTTAGCGCAACGGGCGTGGGAGGCGGCACGGTCCTTTCCTCCTTTCGCGTGCGCGCCGTATCCGTAGCCTGGGCGCCCGCGCTGGCTCCAGTGAAGCACGTGCCGGTCGTAGACATCGGGCAGGGAACGGAAGCGGACTTCCAGAAGGCAGGTGATGTGGCGGGTAAGATTCTGCTCGTACACACCGTTGTGCTGAAGACCTGGGACGACCTCTTTGCCGAGTACACGAAGGCTCCGCCAATTATCGACCGTGCCGTGAAAGCGAAGGCAAGAGCGATCGCCTTCATGGCCACCCGCGAACATGACATTCTTTACCGTCACACAAATTCCAGCGAGGGAGAGATCGACCGCTTGCCCATGGTCATCGTCGCACGCGAAGACGGCGAACGCATGGCACGACTACTCGCTGCCGGAAATCTCGTATGGGCCGATATGTCGATTCCAAACCAGATCGGCGGCGCAATCAAGGCGTCCAATGTGATTGCGGAAATTCGCGGCAGTGAGAAGCCCGAAGAGTTCGTCATCCTGGGCGCTCATCTCGATTCATGGGAGCTCGGCACGGGGGCGCTCGACAACGGATGCAACGCCGCGCTGGTTGTTGACGCTCTCCGCGCCATCAAGGCTTCGGGTGTAGCGCCGCGGCACACCATCCGGTTCATCCTGTTCTCTGGGGAGGAAGAGGGCCTGATCGGTTCTCGCGCCTACGCTTTCAATCATCGTGCGGAACTGGACCGCGCGGCCGGCGTCGTAATCTATGATTCGGGAACTGGGAAGACCACGGGCTTTTCCCTGGGTGGACGCAAGGATGTGTATCCTCTGGCGCAGGGGTTACTTGCACCGCTCTTGCAGTTTGACGTGAAAAATCTGAAGTTGGATATGGAATGGGGTACGGATCACTTCGACTTCATGCTGGAGGGCGTGCCAACCTTCGTTGCTGATCAACAGGAGGGCAACTACCTTGAGAATTATCACGCCGTCTCGGACACGTATGACAAGGTGGACTTCCCGCAATTGAAGCAACATGTAGCCGAAGCTGCCGCATTCACCTTCGAATTGGCCAACATGTACGAGAAGATCGGACCGAGGCTCACTCATGATCAGATCGAGCAAACGATGCGCGACACGAACAGCATCGAGATGTTCAAAGCCTTCGGCCTGTGGGATGAGTGGCAGAGCGGAAAGCGAGGAAGGCAAAAGTAGGTTCAGACTTGAGATTTCATATTGCAAAGTGAAAATCGCCCAGTCCAAATCAGTCTGAATTCACAAATCTGAAATCTACAATTCCAGGGATCGTCTTGCTCTACTTCTGGATTCTTTTCAACGTATTCGCGCTGGTCATGCTGATTGTCGACCTTCGCGTCTTCCACCGCCGCGGTCATTCCGTTCGGTTTCGCGAGGCGCTCACCTGGAGCCTCGTGTATGTCGCGCTGGCCGCCGCCTTTGCAGCCATTTTGTACTTCTGGCAGGGACGTCAGTCCAGCCTGGAGTTCGTCACCGGCTATGTGGTCGAGTTGTCGCTGAGCGTTGATAATCTCTTCATTTTTCTTGTGATCTTCAACTATTTCGCCGTTCCTGACGAGCAACAACACCGCGTGCTGTTCTGGGGAATCATGGGTGCGCTGATACTGCGCGGAATATTCATCGGCGCAGGGGTTGGACTGATCCACCGCTTTCATTGGCTGCTGTACGTATTTGGCGCATTGCTGATCTATAGCGGGATTCGCGTTTGTATCAGCGGCCAGCACCAGGTAGACCCCGCCTCAAATCCCGTTGTGAAGATTCTGCGGAAGTGGATTCCGGTTACTTCGGAATATCGGGGTGGGAAGTTCTTCGTTCGCAATCCCCAGGAGAATGGCCGAATCTACGCCACCCCGCTTCTCGTTGTGCTTCTCGTCATCGAAAGCACGGACGTGTTATTTGCCGTCGACTCCATTCCCGCCGTCCTCGCCATTACGCTGAAGGCATTCATCGTGTACACGTCGAACGTGTTTGCCATTCTCGGACTGCGGTCGATGTACTTCGCTGTCGCGCGGTTGATGAAACTCTTCCGTTTCCTGCATTACGGACTGGCGATCATCCTGATCCTGGTTGGGCTCAAGATGCTGCTGGGAGACCGCTTTGAGATTCCGATTGGGGTGACTCTGGGTGCGGTGGCCGCGGTGCTGTTCGTGTCGATTGGGCTGTCTATTCGGTTCCCGGCGAAAGACACCCAATAGAACATAGTTGGCTAGAACTGGAGAGTGTACAGGATCGCAGAGGTGTCCATCGCCCAGTGGGCGACGATCAAAGGAGGAAGTCTTCTCAGCGGCATGTAAATCAGCGAAAAGGCGAGAACCCCGGGAAGAAATGCGATAAACCGCCACTCCACGTATCGCCAGTCGAGAATGAATGGAATAAAGCTGTGCTGGAGCGCCCACCAGAAGCCGACTATGGCAAGTGCACCCCACCGATTGCCACTTAGTGCCTCAAGACGGGGCAGAGTGTAGCCGTTGTAAGTCATTTCCTCGGTCGGTGACCAAAGGATCAAGAACAGGCTCAGGCTGTAGAACACTCCCCAGAGAGGCAGGGTCCGTGCTCCCAAGAGTCCGGGATACATTTCCGGCCGACTGCTGCCGTACACCAGCCAACTGGCTGCTGGAAACGCTAGGGCGAACACAGGAAAAATCAGAAGGAGACAGCCGACTCCGAGGAACAGATCACGTCCCCATCGGAGACGGATTGGGCCTATCAGGTCGCGAAGGCAGATTCCTTCGTTCCTCACATACAACCGCATCAGAGCGAGGCAACCCAGATCGACCAGCGTTCCGTAAACCGACCACCACTTCGCAGCGGCGTTCCAGGACCATGAGTGATTGTGCAGCCAGAGTACGCAGGCGGCGAGCGCCTGAGCGGGGATCATGAGTGCGCTGCGTCCTGCCAGGACTAGCAGTGGGCCAGACCAGGTAAGCTTGCCGGTCCGGACTCGCACAATCAGCTCGGTTCTGGAATTTTGATCTGTAGATGTGAGAGGAGTTTCAGTTGACTCGGCCGCTGCAGCTTTGTCAGACGACATTGTTCCCATCGGCAATCGTCACTTCCTAAGAATATTTCAGTGTTTTAGCGTCATGAAGACCGCCAGAACATCCATGGGCCAGTGCGCAAACACAAACGGAGGGAGGCGACGGATCTTGAGCGACGGGAGCAGCAAGAGGACTACACCTGGAAGAAATGCAAGAAAACGCCAAAGCACCAGCTTCCAGTCCAGGATAAAGGGAAGAAACACGTGCTGGAGGGACCACCAGAAGCTGACTACCCCGATCGCCAGCGCCCGGTGGCGGCACAGCACCTCGAAACGCGGGAAAGCATACCCGCGATAAGTCATTTCCTCGGTCGGTGACCATATGAGCCACCACACGCTGAAGCTGTAGATCACAGCCCACAAGGGCAACACTCGCGCGTCGGCGAGGCCAGCAAAGGAGGGCGGCTGACCGGAGCCATAAACAATGCGTGTTGCCGAGGCCGCGCCAAGGATGAAGAAGGGAAACACTAGAACAAAAAAGGCCGCCCCGAACAGTAAGTCACGTCCCCAACGGAGATGTACCCGGCCGATGAGATCGCGCAACCGGATGCCTTCCTTGCGCGTACATGCGACCATCAGCCAGAGGCAACCGACATCCACGATCGTTCCGTAAACAGTCCACCACTTCGCGGCGGCGTTCCATGACCACTGATGCGATTGCAACCAGAGAAAGCACACGGTGACCGCCTGGGCCGCGATAATCAAAACACTGCGTCCCATGAGCAGTATCAGCGGTCCGGTCCAGCCGAGGGAGCCACCGCGTGCGCGTTCGGAAAGCTGAGAGATGGAATTGGGGTCTGAACTAACAGAAGAGGAGGAAACTTGGCTGCGAACAGAGACTTCCAGCGTCGGCGTTCCCATGGGCCCTCACTTCTCACACAAAAACAACTTTATCGCCTCGAACAACGGAATGCTTCAGGAATTTCTTGTCATCATGATCAGGATAATCCATGCGGTAATGAGTGCCGCGGCTTTCCTCGCGCGCCAGGGCGGAACGGGCAACCGCCAATGCCGCAAGATGAAGATTGGCAGCCTCATGGCCGCGACGGGTCGTCGGATGTGCCAGTTTCGGAGCGATCTCCTCGAGAGCCTTGATCGCCTTCTGCATCCCCATGCGCGTTCGAACGATTCCGACTTCGTTCCACATCAGACTTTGAATTTGGCCAACCAATTCTTCGGTCCCACTGTCTACGGGCCCGTTCGAGTACGCAGCTTTCGGTTCTGGAGTCGCGTGTGACGCGCTTCGATCCAAGTTCCGCATAGCCTTTGCCGCCCGTGTCCCAAATACCAGTGCCTCGAGCACAGAGTTGCTCGGCAGGCGATTCGCTCCATGCACTCCGGTTGCGGCCCCTTCCCCGGCGGCGTACAGCCCCGACACGCTCGTTTTGCCATCCAGGTCTGTACGCACGCCACCCAAGGTAGCACTCGCGGCGGGGCGCACTGGAATGAGATCCTCCGCGATATCGATGTTGTAAGCCATGCATGCCGCGTACACGCGCGGGAAACTCTTCTCGATCTTGCTCGCATTGATGTGAGTCATATCGAGATACACGAATGGGTCTTTAGCGCGGCTTACTTCCATTTCGTGCACGATGGCGCGCGCGATCACATCGCGCGGAGCGCGTTCACCGAGAGGATGATACTTACTCATGAAACGATTCAGTTCGATATTGCGAAGGCACCCGCTCTCCGTTCGCAGTCGCTCCGGTAACACGAATCGTGGGACTTTCTTCATGCAGAGAGCGGTGGGATGGAACTGGACAAATTCCATGTCGCTCAGTTCGGCTCCGGCATGGAGAGCTAACGCGATACCATCGGCGGTAGCCGATGCCGGACCGGTCGCATTCGAGTAGAGCTGGGCGGAACCCCCTGCCGTTAGTAACACCGCCGAGCAGGAAAGTTCCTGTTGCACTCCTTTTTCATCGAGAACAGAAATCCCGACGATCCGACCGTCTGTGCTACGCAGCTGCGTGGCAAAAGTAAAAGGGGCAGCCAAGACGTGTTTCAACGATTCGATTTTCTGGCACAGGATCTTCAGAATTTCTCTCGCTGTCGGCTCACCATGAGCGTGCAAGCGGCGCGTGCGGGTGTGCGGGTTTTCCGGTTCAAACGACAGCTCCGAGCCATGGTGTTTGCCCCAGGCCACGACCTCCTCGAGCCGTTCCGCGCCTTCTTCGATGAGGATCTTTACCGCCGCTGCATTGCATAAACCAGCGCCAGAATCGAGTGTGTCCTGCAAGTGGAGCGTAATATCATCATCGTCGCTCAGCCATTCCGCCTCACCCTTAATGTCCGTTGAGTGGGAAACAGAGATCTCTCTTTTTGAGATCAACAGTACGCGACCCGCCTCAGCTAAGTCGATGGCCGCGCGCAGTCCGGCGGTGCCGGCGCCGACCACAACGAAATCGGTCTGAACGGGCAGACCTTTCATAGACGGGCAATACTACCACTGAAGCTATAACGCGGGAACGTATACGCTATTATGGAACGCAATGGCACAGGCTACTATCCATGTCGAGCCTCGCCCCTATCAGGCGTGGATTGAGAACGGCCTACTCAATCGGGCAGGCACCATTCTGGGCGATCTGTTACCAAAAACGAGCCGCATCTTCGTCGTGACCGTTGCCCCTGTTCGGAAATGCTGGGGCAGGAAATTAATGGCTGCCTTGAAGTCCGCGGAGTTCGACCCGCAGGTAATCCTTATGCCTGACGGAGAACCCGCAAAACGACTGGCAACCGTCGAGGCCATGGCAGAAAAGCTGGTAAAGATGGGTGCGGATCGTAAAGCCGTAATCGTGGCCTTGGGAGGCGGCGTAGTTGGCGATGTGGCCGGACTGCTAGCGTCGCTGTATATGCGGGGCGTCGAGTTTGTGCAAGTTCCGACAACCGTGCTGGCCCAGGTGGATGCTTCGGTGGGAGGTAAAACCGGAGTCAACCTGGTTGCCGGCAAGAATCTTATCGGAACGTTTTATCACCCCCGCGTTGTGTTAATTGACCCGGCGGTGCTGAAGACGCTGCCCGAACGCGAGTTCCGGGCGGGGCTTTACGAGGCTTTAAAGTGCGGAATCATCGGGAACGTTGAGCTGTTCCTGAGATTCGAGCAGAACCGGGCGAAGATTCTGAAGCGCGATCCAATCGAGCTCGAGTGGCTGATTGCGCAATCGGTAAGGCTGAAGGCCGAGGTAGTCTCTGCGGATGAACACGAAGGCGGCTTGCGCCGCGTGCTTAACCTGGGTCACACGATTGGCCACGCGCTCGAAGCCGAGACGAATTATCGGTCTCTCCTGCACGGCGAGGCCGTCGCGTGGGGCATGATCGCCGCCACCAACATTGCTCTCACCGTAGGGCGCACCGACAGTGTGACGGCCGGCCGCATTGCGGATGCCGTGCTGAGCCTGGGACGCCTGCCGGAAGTGAATGTCAGCGCCAGGAAGATTCTCTCGCGGCTGCAGAGCGACAAAAAGACTCAGAATGGTGTGGTCCATTTCGTACTGCCGCGTGAGATAGGCAAAGTAGAGGTTGCCAACGACGTGCCTGAGCGCGCGGTACTCGACGCCGTAGAAGAATTGCGGCGCCTCTCGCGCGGCGGATGGGTTTGGGGAAAGTAGGGAGAGCTATGCAGGAAACAGCCGAACAATATATTTCGCGAATCTTGGGCTATGTGCAGGGGCAGGACGCGATCAAGGTACAACGCACGACAGCGGGAAAACTCAAGAAGCTGACGGGACGTCTGACACCGGCGCAGTTGAAATGGCGGCCGGAACCGGCAAAATGGTCGATCGCAGAGATCATCGCGCATCTTGCGGACGCCGAGATCGTGGTCAGTTGGCGCACGCGGTCGGTCATTGGAGAGAACGGAATCACCATTCAACCCTTTGATCAGGACCAGTGGGCCTCCGTCTTTAAGTATCGCAATCGCGACGCCCGACGTTCACTCGAAGTGTTCCGTATGCTGCGCGAGAACAATCTGGCCATGCTCAAGGAAATTGCTCCGGAAATCTGGGACAACTACGGCATGCATCTGGAGCGTGGCAAGGAGTCGATTGCTCACCTGACACGCATGTTCGCCGGGCACGACACGAATCACATCCTGCAGATCGAGGGCATCGTCAAGCAGTTGAAGAGCGCCAGATCGAAGAAGAAGCGGTAACTTTCGCGAGCAACGTGCCCGAATTGAAATCTCCAGTTGTCGGTGCAACCCCTGAAGGGGCGACTGATCCTAATTCTGCCGCCCGCGCGGTACGCGATATGTTCACCTCGATCGCGCCGCGCTATGACTTGCTCAACCATGTTCTGTCGTTCAACGTCGACCGCCTGTGGTGGCGGCGGGCAGCTGGTACCTTCCGCCACATCCTGAGTCGACCCGAGGCCCATGTGCTCGACCTGTGCTGTGGCACCGGCGACATGACTTTTGCGTTGGAAAAACAGTCGGATAAGTCGAGCACGCAGATTGTGGGCGCTGATTTCTCGCATGCAATGTTGCAGCGTGCGAGGGGCAAGTCAACAAGTGGAACCGCATATGACTCCCCGGTGTGGGTGGAAGCAGATGCTCTCAATCTCCCGTTTCCTGGCACGAGCTTTGACCTGGTGACCTCGGCCTTTGGCTTCCGCAATCTTTCCGACTACGATGCGGGATTGCGGGAGATCGTGCGGGTTCTTCGTCCTGGCGGAGAGTGCGGGATACTCGATTTTGGCGAGCCCAAGGGAGTCATGGGCACGCTCTACCGGATCTATTTCAAACAGGTTCTGCCGCGGGTGGGCACTATGATCTCAGGCGTTCGTGGCCCTTATACCTACTTGCCCGCATCGGTGGAGCGTTTTCCGTCGCCGAAGGAAATGTTGATGCGAATGAAAGGCGCTGGCTTCGCGGAAGCCACCTGGGCTCCCTACACATTCGGGATCGCAGGCTTGTACCGCGGCAAGAAAGCAGCGTAGTCTCGCCCACTAAGCTGCGTCGCGGAGCAGCTTACTCAATCTCTCGATATCCCGCGCGCCAACATCCCCAATCACGAAGTAGCGCAAGCCATTTTTCGTCCAGCTGTCCACGGTGAAGGACAACACAGAAATTGGCGAAGATGCCGGAACCGCAGTCTCCCCTCCGCGGTCCTGGAAAATAAATACTGAGATTTCATGCTGACGAAGGCGATAGATCAGATGCGCACCAGGGGACTGTACCAGATAACTGACGCGTCCACCCACGAGGGTGAAATCGGAACCCTGCAATTCCGGCAGGTTGAAGCTGAAGGGAATCTTGCCCTCAAACCAAGGCTTCACCGTGTGACGGTCGGTTGAGACGACATCTACCGGAGTACCGCTTGCCAATGTAGCAACGTGCAGGTCCGCTAGTTCGCTGTACACGCGCTGCCGCTGTACTTTCTCGTGCGCTACGTACAGGCTGATGCCCAATGACAAAAGCAGAACGAGAGTGGCCGGCAAAGCCACTATCCTCCAAACCCACGATTCCCGGCGTGTACGCTTGGTTAGACTCTGCTGCACCTTATGACGCAATTCCGGGCTGAGTTGGTAGCGCTTACCCGCGAGGGCAACCGCCCGCTTCATTTGCACACGCTCCAACGCGTCGGCGGAGCACTGCGCGCATTCGCGCAAATGTTTAGCAAGCGCGGTGGCCTCGGATGGCGGAAGTTCGCCGTCTACATAGGCGTCCAACTTCTCTCGCGGCGCGTCACACGCCATCCGGACCTCCCTTAAACTTCTCGAGCAGTAGCGAACGGAGCGCCTTGCGGGCGCGATAGAGGCGCGACATCACCGTGCCCATGGGAATCGCCAGCACCTGCGCGATGTCCTCGTACGACATCTCCTCAACCTCACACAGCAACAGAATCTCGCGAAACGGTACGTCCATCTCCGTAAGCGCCTGTTGGACCATTTTGCGATCCGCCTGTTGAATCAGGATGGCTTCGGGAGTCGGCCGTGTCGATGCCACGGTCTCGACCTCCTGATCGTCGAACGCGACCGACTTCAACCCGCTTTTAGATGTCAAAAACGTATTCCGAAGGATGCGGAACATCCAGGCGCGAAAATTGGTGCCAATTTGAAATCCAGTAAATCCCCGTAGTGCTTTCGTGTAGGTTTCCTGCACCAGATCCTCCGCCTCGGTAGCGTCCTGCGTAAGCCAATGCGCGAAGTTGTAGAGCTGATCGAACAGTGGCAGAGCCAGTTCTTCGAAGGTCGCGTCAGGCAAGCGGCGATCAGACACCTCACTAGCATAAACGCGGAGGTCCAACTTTTATTCCCACTCACGCAAGAAATATTTTCCTCGACGAATTCGGAATAATTTTGCGGCCTCGCAGTTTTCACATCTGCAAGAACAACACGGAGCGTTCATGAAGGAAACAAACCGCAGATCGTTTCTCAAAATTGCCGGGGCGTCACTAGGAATCGGAGTTCTGTATTCTGCGTATCCGGCCGCACGCGGTGCCGGAGAGGCTGCTGGCGTCTTTTCAGAACTGGGTCGCGCAAACGGTGAGAAGGTGGCCCCCTTCTCGTTTGTACAGCTCAGCGATGCGCATGTCGGCTTCAATGGCCCACCGGATCCTCTTGGGACCAAGGCGTTTGAGCGTGCGGTGGAAATGATTAACGGCCTGAGGCAGCGGCCCGACCTAGTTTTGTTCACCGGTGATCTCACCCACGATACCGAAGATCGCGATGTCCACATACAGCGCATGAGGCAATTCCAGGAAATCACGAAACGGATCAACGTCCCCATGATCAAATGCGTTCCTGGAGAGCACGATGCCGGACTGGACAGCGGCGCCCTCTATCGGGAGTTTTTCGGCGAAAGCCATTACTCCTTCGATCACCGCGGTGTTCACTTCGTCGCCCTGGATAACGTCACCCGTGCCAAACCGGAGGTGGGCGCGGAGCAGTTGGAGTGGTTGAAGAAGGATCTGGCTCGTTTCCCGAAGACCGCTCCGATTGTGGTGTTCACGCATCGTCCATTGTTTGACCTCCGTCCGGACTGGGAATGGTTCACCAGTGATGGCGATGAGGTGATGAATGTGCTGTCGGCATACGACAACCTGACAGTCCTGTATGGCCACATTCATCGCGATGACGAGCATCAGACAGGGTCTGTCCATCACTACGCAGCACGCTCGCTGATCTTCGCGTTTCCTGACCCGAATGGTGTCACCGGGCCGCGCAAGCCAGTGCCGTTCGACAAAGAACACCCCTTTAAGAACCTCGGAATCCGAACGGTAAGTTTCAACGGCAAGTCTGAGCCAGGTTCGATGCCGGTTTCAATTGAAGACGTCGAGTTAACCGCCCGTGAGTTCCGGGGCATTAACGGAGTCCATCAGTTACTGAGAAATCCAATTGTGTAGTGACAAAGACATCCATTGAAAGGATCAACACTCATGTTTCGAATTAAGCCATTCTTTTCTGTTGCCGCTGCTATTTGCTTGTCTGCAGGGCTGCTCTTTACCAGTACGAGCCGCATCGCGGCCGAGGACATTCCGGTAATCGAAATCACTGCCAAGCGCTTTGCTTTCAGCCCCGACAAGATCACGCTGAAGAAAGGGCAGATCGTAAAGCTGCGCTTGCACAGCGAAGATGTGACGCACGGATTTTTCTTGCGTCCACTCAAGCTCGACGAGGAGATCCCGGCCGGTCAGACGATCGACGTAACGGTTACGCCGCAGACGTCCGGGACGTTTACCACCATCTGCGATCACTTCTGCGGTGCCAATCATGGCAATATGAACATGACCATCGTGGTGGAGTAGCCGTGCTCCGCATAGTCATGTTCTGTGCAGCGATATCAGCGTGCCTGGCTTTAGCAGGATGTCAGGTTCACAGCCCGGGGAGTTTCGAGACCAAATTGATCGAGGGCGCGAAGCGGCGGATCACTGTCGGCGGTCGTTCCGACGTGAATCCGCTCGCTGCGACAACCGAGAATGTCCGTGCCGGTCAGCGCACCTTCGTTTCCTATTGCATGGTGTGTCATGGACTCGATGGCCAGAACACCGGCGTCCCGTTCGCAGAGAAAAATGGCGCCGCCGGTTCCTCCGTTGAGTTCGCAGTCGGTGCAAGCCTATACCGACGGGCAACTACATCGGATCATCGCGAACGGCATTTCGCCTTCGGGAATGCCGGCGTCGCAAGAGATCTTTCGTGACGAGGAGATCTGGGAACTGGTGCTTTACATCCGAAATCTTCCGCCGAAAGGCAGCTTGGGCGAACCGCAGGTGTATGGCGGTTCGGGATGCCCGAATGGCAACTGCCCTCAATGAGCCGCTGTCTGGGACCTCGTCGCGGGTTCAAAGCTGTCCGCAAAAGCATCTGTGATCGTGTAACGAATCACGTGATCGTACTCCGGGCCCAGAAAGCGGCGGAGGCGATCGGTGTTCATGATGTATTCGCCGGTCATGTAAGGAACAGCTTCGGGAGGAATTGCCAAAATCTCCCGCTTCCACAAGAATGCGAGCACCTGCCGCATGGCCCATTTTCCGGGCACCCGCAGCAGCTTCGCCCGGGCCATCTCGATGCATTTGGCGAACGTCAGAGGTTCACCGCGTCCAGCAACGTTCAGCACGGTCAGGCGCTGCATTTCTGGCTCGCGCTGCAGGATGTGCCGTACCAGGCGCGCCATGTCGTCCACATGAATGAATTGAATCTTATTGTCGAGATACCGCTGGCCGCGCGGTAACATGACGGGCAGGCGCTTGCCTTCGTCGCGCATTCTCTCGGCACGTTTGCCCTTTCCATTCGGTGTCCCGTGGAAGGCACCCATCATGTAGTTTTTGACACTGGCACCGGCAAAAATATGCGGTCGCAGGATGTACACGCTGCACCCGCGAAGTGCCGTGCATCGTTGCTGGACCACTTCGTCCGATTCCTGCTTATGGATAGCGTAGGGCAAAGTGTGGGCGCCGAAGCCGGTTTCTTCCCTTGCGGGACTGGGCAGGTCCGGCCCGTACACCGACACGCTACTGGGAAAGATGAACTGTTTGATCCCGTCGTCAGCGGTCCGATTTACTTCAGTGACTGCCTCCATCACGCGCGCTGTTCCCGCCACATTGATCTGCCACATGCGTTCGACATCAAGCACACCCGTGCGCACCGGATCGATCACGAATGCCAGGTGCACGACCGCAAAGGGATGGGTGTCCCGCAGCAGTTCGTACAATGCGCGTGTAGAAGATTCCTGTCCCAGGTCCAGTGTCTCAAACTGCAATTCGCTGTCAGTTTGAGGTGGCATCACATCGACGCCGATCACCGAGAAACTGCGGAGCAGCGGTAACAGCCTGGATCCTAGATTCCCCGCGACACCGGTCACCACCACTACAGGTTTGGCCATCAGTCTTTTTGAGGTGCAGCTGTCTGCCCGTTCGATTGTGCAGGAGGCCCAGTGTTCCCCGGGGCGCCCCCAGGCGCTGGCCTCGGCCCCGCGCCCGGCCGCGGAAGCGGCATTCGTTGCGGCGGCATTGGGCCTGCGCCGCCCGGTCCGAAATATGCTTCATTGAGCACGGAGCTGAAAGAAGCGTTCAGTTTCTCCGTATTTTCTCGCATGCGGTCATTCTGAAGCCTTCCCCGGGTCTCGCCTTTTGCCTGGTCGAGCGTCATCATGGTCTTGCTGTTCATTTTGTAGATGTAGTGTCCGCCAGCATCGCTGATCACCTGCGAAACTTCTCCCGGCTTGAGATCGAAGACAACGGTGTGGGCTTGCGGCAGACCATTGCGGCGAACGCTCGGCAAGTTCACCGTAGGGGATTCGATTTTCATCCCGGCCTTCTCGAATGCCTCTTTCTGCAACTTCGAAATATCTTCTCCAGCCGCGGCACGGGTTCGCAGATTCTCTGCCAGCTTGGTCATGGCCTGCTCATTTTCCTGCTTTTTAGCCTGATCCGCATTCTCCTTCGTCTTCTTCTGTTGTGCGGTTACCTTGTCATCCTTTTCATCGTCTTCGGCTTCCGAGTTCCCCTGCTTGGTCCGCGGAACGAAGATCCGATCGACGTTGTACTGCTCGAAGGCGTCAGGATTGTCTTTATAGTATTTCTCGATGTCGGCGTCGAAAATATCGGCAGCTTCCTCCTGAAGCTTGCGCTGCAATTGCTGGCTGAGCACTTGCATCTTCACAAACTCCACGGTCGTCGTGAACTGTTCGGTCTGATCCATGCCGCGTTCCTTTGCCTGCTTCGACATGGCCATCACCCGGGGCAGCACTCCCGCCAGTTGCTTCTTCTGCTGCAGGTTTGCCCCGGGCGCCAGCGCATTCACAAGCTTCTCAAACTGACCCTTGGTGATGACAGTCTTGCAGTCGGAAGTGTTCGCCGGCTGCGGTTTGGAATCGCATACTCCCGTAATCGTCAGAACGGCAGCATCATCTGGCACGGATGCCGACGTATCGGCGGATGCTGGGCCCGGCTGCGGCGGAGGTGCGGTCTGCGTGGCCTGTCCCCAAGCCAGCGTTCCCAACAAAACACACAGCAGCCAACTCATACGCATAAATCTTTTCCTCCAGGATTGGTCCACCAGAAAGGTGAAACTGCCAAACATCAAATCCTAGCACAGTCGGCGAGGCATTGAGTGGTTCCGGCTGCGATCCTTCTTGGCGCTTTCGCCAGCAGCGGCGATAATTCCATCATGTCGGGCAGCCCAACAATCTCCTCTCCGGATCTCATGCGCGCGGAAAAGCGTGCGGCCGCGGGGAACTCCGTACTGGCTGCAGTCGTGATCACAGGGCTCAAGTTGATCGTGGGCGTCACCACCGGCAGCTTGGGCATTTTGTCCGAAGCGGCGCACTCGGGGCTCGATCTAATCGCCTCGGTGCTGACCTTCTTCTCCGTTCGCGTTTCCGACAAACCTGCCGATGCCGAGCATCAGTACGGCCACGGCAAAGTCGAAAATTTCTCGGCATTTGTTGAAACCGGTCTGTTGCTGCTCACCTGTGCATGGATTATCTATGAAGCGGGACTGCGCCTCTTCTTTCGCCATATAGAGATCGAACCCTCCATCGCAGCCTTTGCCGTGATGCTGTTCTCAATGATCGTCGATTGGTGGCGTTCACGCGTCCTCGGCCGAATCGCGACCAAGTATGACAGCCAGGCTCTGGAAGCGGACGCGCTCCATTTCTCGACCGACATCTGGTCGGCGGGAGTGGTCGTTTTGGGCTTGGTCCTGGTACTGGTCGGCCGGCAGTATCACATCAGCTGGCTGGCCGATGCCGACCCGATTGCAGCATTGGTTGTGGCCGGGGTTGTGGTCTCGGTAAGTTGGCGGTTAGCGCGGCGCACCATCGATGCATTGCTGGACGCCGCTCCCCCGGGCGTTCGTTCCCAGATCTACGATGCGGTATCGCGCGTCGAAGGCGTGCTGGAGGTAGACCGGGTACGTATTCGCCGGGCAGGGAATCGCTATTTCGCCGACCTCGCCGTAGGTCTTGGGCGCAACGTTACCTTTCAGCGCTCGGGTCAACTCGCCACTGCCGTTACGGAGTCCGTGCACCGTATCTTGCCCGATGCGGATGTAACCGTGCAGCCGCTCCCTCGTGCCCAGCACACCGAAAATGTTTTTGACCGCATTCGTGCCGTTGCAGCGCATAAAAATCTCAACGTCCACGACATCAGCGTACAAGACCTCGCCGGACAGCTTCACGTGGAGCAGCATGTCGAACTCGATGAGCGCATGACCCTTAAGGACGCGCATGACCAGGTGACCGAACTGGAAGCCGAAATGCGGCATGATATTCCAGAGATTGCGGAGATCCTCACACACATCGAAAGTGAGCCAGCTACGATCGAACGTCCGGAAGAGTTGGTGGGCGATGCCGAGTTGGAACACCGGCTGAGGACCGTGGCCGCACAATTTCCTGAGATTCTCGACGTACACGACTTCGTTTTTAAGCGCGTACGTGGGCGCCTTTACGTTTCCTGCCACCTTACGCTTTCGGATAATTTGTCCCTCGCGCGTGTGCACGACATTCAGACGGAGCTCGAAATTCGTTTCAAGCAGGACGCGCCCGAGCTATTTCGGGTGCTGATCCACCCCGAACCCAGCACTGACAATCGGAGATGAAGAAAATGGTTTCTGCTAAAGCTGTCTGGACCGACAATGAGCGGTACGTTGCCGATGCTACTTCGCGGCACGCTATCGTTATGGATACGGCGAAGGAGAAGAGTGCGAATACGCCCATGGAGCTGGTGCTCATCGCCTTGTGTGGCTGCACTGCGTCCGACGTCGTCGGTATCCTGCGCAAGAAGAGAGAGCCATTTGTCAGCTTGGAGGTCAGCGCCGAGGGGGAGCGTGCGGAAGGTTACCCGGCTGTTTACACGCAAATCAAGCTAACTTACCGAGTCGGTGGTAAAGTGTCCCGCAAGGCCATGGAGGATGCGGTTCGGCTTTCGAAAGAGAAATATTGCTCCGTGTCTGCCATGCTTGAGAAAACGGCTAAGATTGGCGCAGAAATTGTTTACGCCGAGTGATCGCACGAGTAATCCATGACTCCCAAACTTGTCCTCTTTACCCAACCTGGCTGCCTCTCATGCGAGCTTATGAGAATCTACCTTGAGGCTCGCGAGTTAACTTTTCAAGAGCGCGATATCACGAAAGACGACGATGCACGCCGGGCGATGACGGAGGACTACGGGAGCAATGAAACTCCCACGATGCTCATCGACGATGAGGTGATCATCGGATTCGATCCCAGCCTGCTTGACCAGATTCTCGACCCAGCTTCATCATCGGATTCGGTGGCCTGAATCCTGAGCAAGCTAAACAACAACTCAAGCGGTCATCCTCTGCGCGGATATCTTTTCATAGGGGCGGCAACGTTCCTGTGGGGCGTGTCAGCGTCACTGGGACGCGCGGTCTTCACCGGCAAGCTTCCTTTAGCCGGAGAAGTTCTTCATCCCATCGAACCCGTAATTCTCTCTCAGACGAGAACGACTTTCTCGCTACTGGTGCTCCTGCCGCTTTTGGTTGGCCGTCACGGATGGCAGCGTATCAAGGTCCCTACTACCGATCTGATCCAGTGTCTGGTTCTCGGCATGCTAGGCGTTGCGGCGTCGAACTACTTCTATTACGTTGCCATCCAGAAGACGAGTGTCGCCATTGCGATCATCCTGCAATACACAGCACCGGTTTGGGTTCTGCTGTACGTCGTGGCGCGAGGCCAGCAGAAACTCTCGCTACAGAGAATCTTCGCCGTCATGGTCGCGGTCGCGGGCATCGCGCTCACGATCGGGATCATCGGCGGGCATGCTTCATCTCCGTTGCACCTAGATGCTTTCGGAGTGATTGCCGGGCTGCTGGCCTCGTTCTCCTTCGCGTTCTACAACATCGGCGGGCATGGCATTCTAGCGCGCCACGATCGCTGGCGCGTTCTGGTGTGGACGCTCGCCTCGGCGGCAGTATTCTGGTTAGTGGTGAATCCCCCGTGGAGGGTTTTTGCGGCGAATTATACGGCCCCGCAGTGGGGGTTTCTGTTCGTGTTTTCGATGATCTCGGTGCTGGGGAGTTTCTCTCTGTATTTCCTCGGTCTGCAGCATCTGGAGCCGACGAGAGCCATCATCGCCAGCTGTCTCGAACCGGTATTCTCGATCCTGCTCGCTGCCGCCCTGCTGGGCGAAAGCGTGCGCCCGATTCAAACGCTGGGAATCGTACTCGTGCTCTCGGCGATTGTGATCGTACAGTTACCAGGAAGGGGAGCGGAAGAACGAGACGCTGTCGTTGTCGATCCTATCGAATGAGCGTGGGCTTACCGGAAATTGCGTGTGTCAAGCTTTAAATCGGGGGAAACGGTTAACCAGAATATTTGGGTGTCGGCCTTCTGTGATTAAGGGCTCGAGGGACTGATCTCGGGCTTCGGCTTGCTGCTACCTCCTCCATGGAAGAGAAGAATTAGAAGCCCCGCCCCACCCGCCCCCGCGGCGATCCATTTAGGACTGATGCCTCCCTTGGTCGACGTCGGGCGTGCAGGAGCTCCGCAGACTTCTGTCTCATCGTAGCTTTTCTGTTCACCTTCGTGGACAGAAGCCCGCTCCTGGGAGGGCTGGGGCTCTGTAGCTTCTTTTCCGTGGCCCCGCTCGTGCTCGACATTCACGTCGAGCTTACGGGCTGCAACCTGGACTGTTCCGTTCAGATCGGTAACGGCGTATTGCGTCCACTCATTGAGCACTGGCACAACCAAAATGCAGTTCACCCGGACTTTGAAGCTTCTGGATGTCGTGACTGAAACACCGCCGTGATCAAGCTCGAGCAGATCCCCCTGGAACTTTGACACCGACTCGGGCGCAATCAAGACACTCGATCCTTCTAGGCTGAGATTGGCGGAGGACCCTGCTTTGGTCTCGATGATATCGCCCGCAAAAATCGCTGACGAATCATGCGCTTCATAACCGTTGACCCAGACTCCCCCGTCGGTGTGGAGAATGGCGCCCTGCGGTTTTTCTGGAACGGCTTGGCCGAGGGAAGATAGCGGCAGAATTGCCGAGAAGATCCAGCACAGCCACGAATAGAAAATGGGTACACGCATCCCACGCATCTGGTTTCCAAAAAGAGCGCCAAGAAAAATCGTATCGGTGGGTGCGGGCATCGTCTATTAGCTCTCTGGGTGCGGATGGTGGGTGAGAAGCATCTGTGAGCCGTGTTCTCTATTGGTAAAACTTTGTAAATCATGGAGTTGCAGCCCTTCGGGCGCGATACAGTAGAAGCTGAGACATATGAGAATCAAGAGGTCAGTTGGAGCGGCATTGAGGATCGTGGTATGCGTCACCAGCGGACTGCTCCTGCTCGTCGCGGCGACCTGGGCACAGGATGCTCAACCGGCGATCGCCAAGCGCATCGGTGCGATTAAGACAATCAATGGCAACTCGCTCACTCTATCGCCGACGTCTAGTTCGGACGTTTCCGTGACAGTACAGCCGTCGGCAAGGATTCTGCGATTGGCTCCTGGCGACAAAGACCTGAAGAATGCCTCTCCACTTCAGTTGCAGGATCTGCACGTGGGAGACACGATTCGAGTGCGCGGCACGGGTTCGGCTGACGGTAAATCGATCGCTGCGCTGGAGGTCATCGTTATCACGCAAGCTGCGGTGGCGGCGGTCAGCGATCAGATTCGGCAGGATTGGCAGAAGCGAGGCATAGGTGGGCGTGTCGAATCCGTCGACGCGGCAGCGGGGACGATTACGGTCACGATTCCAAGTCTCACCGCCAAGAAAACCATCGTAGTCCATACAACGAAGGACACCGTGGTGCGACGCTATGCGCCGGACTCTGCTAAGCCCGAGGACGCAAAGGTTAGCAGCCTGTCTGAAGTTCAGTCCGGCGACCAGTTGCGGGCGCGTGGAAACAAGAATGCTGACGGCAGCGAAATCACGGCGGAAGAAATTTATGCGGGAGAGTTCCCACAATATGCGGCTACAGTGAAATCGGTCGACACGAGTTCGGGGACGCTGACGATTCAGGATCTGGCAAGCAAGAAAACGGTAGAGGTGAAGGTCTCACCCGATTCGCAGTTGCACAAGATTCCTGCCGAGATGGCACAGATGCTTGCCATGCGGCTGAAGGGAATGATGGCGGGAACTATTGGAGGCGGCCACGCTTCGCAATCCGAGGGGAAGCCGTCCGCGGTCAGCAATCCTCAGGCGCAATCATCCGCGGGCAGCACCTGGTCTGGCGGAGGCAACGGCGGCGCCATGCGCTCGGGAGGCCCGCCTGATTTTCAGCGCATATTAAGCCGCATGCCGTCTACTACATTGGCAGGAATGAATCTTCAAAAGGGTGATGCGGTGATTATCCTTGCGACCGAAGGGACTGCCACGAGTCCCCATACCGCCATCACGTTGCTCAGCGGCGTCGAGCCAATCCTGCAAGCTGCTCCCAGCGCCGGCCAGGCCATGATGCTCACACCGTGGAATCTGGGTGGAGGCGGGCAGGGAGGCGACGCGTCGCAGTAAGTGTGCCTGCCCGGACTCTTTCGTTCCGCAAGTGATGCTTACAGAAATGGAAGATGAAAATGAGGGTTGAGTACTATCTTCGTTACGCATTCATCGTTGTTCTGCAGTTCGTCTTTGCCTTGGAAGCCTTCGGCCAGGCTCCGGCCGGAGCATTACGTGGACAAGTTACCGATCCGTCGGGTGCTGCCATCTCAGATGCTAGCGTAATTATGACTCCGGCAACGGGTACGCCAGTCGTTGTCCATACGAACGGGCAGGGGATTTATGAGTTCAGGAATCTGCCTGCGGGCAAATACACCATGACGGCCTCCGCCTCGGGATTCACACTCTATGAAAACGACAATGTTGTGGTTGGGGATCAGCCTCTTCGGCTTAATGTATCGATGACAATCGAGGTGGAGACACAGAAGGTTCAGGTCTCCGACAACGCGCCCACAATCGATGTAAATCCTGGCAATAATGCGGGCGCAATCACGATCTCCGGAAAAGAGTTAGAAGCACTGCCAGATGATCCCGATGAATTGCTGTCGGATTTGCAGGCGCTTGCCGGGCCATCGGCGGGACCCAATGGCGGGCAGATGTACATCGATGGGTTCACGGCGGGACAGCTGCCACCGAAGGCATCGATTCGCGAGATTCGCGTTAACCAGAATCCATTTTCTTCGGAGTACGACAAGCTGGGGTACGGCCGTATCGAGATCTTCACGAAGCCCGGCACTGACAAGTTCCACGGGCAGTTTTTCGTGATGGGGAACTCCTCAGCTTTTAATTCCCACAATCCCTTTGCGGGATCCGAAGAAGGGTACGACTCGACGCAGTACAGCGGAAATATCGGTGGGCCGCTGGGGAAAGCGGCCTCGTTCTTTTTCAATGCGGAGCGCCGCAACATCAACGATCTGGCTGCCGTCAATGCGGTTGGGCTGGATGAGAACCTGAATCCTGTCGATATCATCGAATCGGTTCCGAACCCCCGGCATCGCACCAACCTCGGCCCGCGCCTGGACTACGCAATTAATAAAAACAACACGCTTACTGCGCGCTACCAGTATTTCCGCGATACACAGGAAAATGACGGCGTGGGGCAATTCGCCTTGCCGTCGCAGGGCTACAACGGAATCTCGGAAGAGCACACATTTCAGATTGGCGACACTCAAGTGTACGGCTCCAAGGTGGTGAACGAAACGCGCTTTCAATACCTTCGCGAGCGCGACAAGCAGAACGCGATCAGTACGGATCCGACGATCAATGTGCGCGGATCCTTCGATGGCGGAGGCAACAATCAGGGAACAATCATCGATGATCAGGATCACTACGAAGTGCAGAACTACACTTCGATGATTCACGGGAATCACACGACAAAGTTTGGAGCGCGATTGCGTGTTTTGCAGCAGACGAATTACTCGACATCAAGCTTCAACGGGTCATTCACCTTCTCATCGCTCCCGCAATATCAGGCGGTGGAATGCGCGATGTTGAGTCCACTGCCACCAGCATGCCCGGCACCCACGAGTCCCGCGCCAACGCCTGACCAGTTGAACATTGTCACTGGAATTCCAAGGCTTGATCTCACGACCTATGATGCCGGACTTTACTTCCAGGACGATTGGCGTATTCGGCCGAATATTACCCTGAGTTATGGGCTCCGCTTCGAAACGCAGGACGACATTCACGATCGCGGCGACTGGGCACCCCGCGTTGGATTCGCCTGGGGTGTAGGGGGGCGCAGTGCGGCGCCGAAAGCCGTGATCCGCGGCGGGTTTGGAATATTCTACGACCGCTTTCAGGCCGAGCAGATCCTGCAGGTTGAACGAGTGAATGGTGTTGTGCAGCGGCAATATGTTGTCACGAACCCGATGTGCTACCCGGTTCCGGCGAATTGCGATCTGTCGAATGCAGCGGTGGCCACGCCAACCATGTATGAGATGAATCCCCGGCTCCATGCACCGTACACGCTACAGGGAGCCGTAAGTGTTGAACGCCAAGTGACGAAGTCCGCGACACTCTCGGTGACTTACTTGAATTCACGGGGGTTTGACCAGTTCGCGACGATCAATGCTAACGCGCCGCTGCCGGACACCATCGTTCGTCCGAATCCCGATGGAGGGAACGTCTACCAGTACGTTTCCGAGGCCAACTTCACCCAGAATCAGCTCATCGTGAATAGCAATGTACGCGTAGGATCGAAGCTGCAGTTATTTGGCTATTACACGCTCAACTATGCGAACAGCAACGCGTCAGGCGTCTCGAATTTCGTGTCGAACTCGTACAACCTCAGCGAGGATTACGGTCGCGCCTCCTTCGACACGCGTCATCGATTGTTCGTGGGAGGCAGCATAGCGTTCCCATACTTCTTCCGGCTTAGCCCTTTCATGGTGGCGAGTTCGGGTACGCCTTTCAACATCACAGCGCCGAGTGACTTGAACGGAGACTCCATCTTCAATGATCGTCCGGGATTGGTGAGCGGAAGCGCGTGCCCGGCGAGTGGAGCTCCAATTGGTAGCGTTTATTGCACCCCGTTAGGGACCTTTGATGCCGCTGGAGCCTCAACCGGAATTCCGCTTCTCCCCATCAACTATGCCGCGGGTCCCTCGCACTTCGTACTCAATTTGCGTTTGACCAAGACCTTCGGACTTGGACAGAGGCTCAAAGGATCGTCCAATACGCAGGGCATGGGTCCCGGTGGGCCGGGCGGAGGACCCCGCGGTGGTGGAGGACCACGCGGACCGCTTTTCGGCGGCGGACCAATGATGAGCGGCCCGAGCACCGATCGCCGTTACAATCTCACCTTTGGAGTGAACGTGCGGAACGTGTTCAATAAAGTGAACACCGCCAACCCCAGCGGTGTCCTTGGATCCAAATTCTTCGATGTGCCGAATGCACTGCAAGGCGGCCCATTCTCAACGGGCAGCGCCGTACGCAGGATCGATCTGCAGGCAACCTTCACCTTCTAAGGGTGCTCGGAGACGATGCCGGAATGCGTTTCTGTGATCGGACCTGGGGCGGGCATATCCGGAGTTTCCAATCTCAGGTTATTCTGGATGTGCCGAGGAGTGGAAATAGGTACGACTGCATCAGGCTCGAGACCGATTGGCGTTTTCTCCGATCAACCGTCGTAAGTTCATCAAGAGGGCAGCAACCGCTGGTCTAGCGGCGGTTGGCGCTGATTCCACATTGATTGAGCCTAACCGTCCCAGGCTCACTCGCAAAGAGGTTGCGTTGCGCCGTTGGCCAACCCGCCTGGACGGCTTCACCATCGCGCTCCTCAGCGATTTTCACTACGATCCCTATTTTTCGGTACATCCCATCCGGACGGCGGTGGAAATTGTAAACGGCCTTCGCCCGGATCTGATTGCGCTGACGGGAGATTTCGTCTCTGTGCCGATATTTGGATCTGCGGCGCGGGGAGCCGCGAATGCAGAGCCCTGCGCAGAACTACTGAAAAAACTCCAGGCGCCCCACGGGGTCTGGTCAGTTTTAGGGAATCACGACGTCTTTGCTGATGCCGATCGTGTGACTAGTGCGCTGCAGGCAGTGGGGATAGCGATGTTATCGAACAAATCGATCGCGATCGAAAAAGATGGGAGCCGATTCTGGCTTGGAGGAGTCGACGATGTACTGGGCGGGAACGCCGATGTGCCCGGCACCCTTCGCGGAGTTCCGGGCGATGAGCCATTAGTTTTAATGGCGCACGAACCAGACTATGCTGACTACGTGGCGGCATATCCGGTGGACCTGCAACTCTCGGGTCACACCCATGGTGGCCAAGTGAGAATTCCGTTTATGCGTCCTCTATACCTGCCCCCGATGGCGAAGAAATACGTTTGGGGTCTATACAAAATCCGAGACTTGACGCTGTACACGAACGCCGGCATCGGCACCGTGGAGCTGCCCGTGCGCTGGAATTGCCCTCCCGAAGTCACGTTCATCACCGTGCGCCCGGCCTGAGTGTTTGAGGTCTGTCCATGGCATTCGCCATCCCTTGCGCAAGCAGTTTCACCTAATCCAGCAACCGATGGGGGATAAGTTGGTAAGTTATTGATACTACGTTATTTGTTGCGACATGAGTTGGCCGCAAAGTTGCGCTGAGTAGTCTTGGATTATACTGCTCCTCCGAAAGCTCCCTGAGGACACGATGGGCTACCGCATCTGGCTTGCGATTCCGTTGCTGGCTGTTCCTGTATTGTCGGGCGGGAGCACGACGTTCAAGAATCTGCGGGCGACAACTTTGCAGCAGCATGAGGGGCAGGTATCGACCACGCTGCGGCGTGCCGCTCAGTATGTTGACGTTCCCCATATCAATTCGCGCCCGACCTGCGCCGCAGTGCAGCCGCCGCAGGCGCTGACTACGCCCGATCCCCTCTTCACGACAGCGACGAACGGACGCAAGGTCAAAGTCAGCTTTATTATCGGAACAGACGGGCGCGTGCACAGTCCGCTGATTCTTGAGAGCGCCGGCATAGCAGGCGACCGGCGTGTTCTGCAGACTGTTCGCACGTGGAGGTATCGTCCTGCAACGTGCAACGGAGTGCCGGCCGAGACCGAGGGGAAGGTAGAGTTCTCCAACCGATAGCACGTCCTGATGCCGCCGCGCTAGAATTCTCTTGTAAGGTGCGTTGACTCCGTGGAGAGCAAAGACAAAAATCCGAATCCGTCCCAGCCTGTCGATACTCCCGTTACTGATGCTGAGTTGCAGGAGCTTTACCGGCGGGTAACGCCCGAAATGCGGCGAGAGAAGCCGAGTCCGGAAGAGGTTACAGCTGCGATGCAGGCGGTGCAGCGTATGGCTGCAGAGGTTGACGCGGAAGATGCGGCAGAGGACATGGCACGGGATGCCACCGCGACCTCGAGAACTGTGGCGTGCAAGATCTGCGGCTATCAGAACCGGCAGGGCAACAAGTTCTGCGGGATGTGCGGTATCTCTTTCGAAGATGCCGGAAAGGCTGTGTCGCAGACTGCAATGGCGCGCGAGTCCGAACGGGTGGCTGCGATCCCGTTCTCTCCGAGTGCGTTTCCGGAGCCCGGTCGGCCCGTCGGCATGAACCCGAATGAAACGCACCATCACCACCATCATTACCATCATCACTATTTTCCGGGACCGCCCGAAGCGATATATCCCAAAGCGGCCGAACCGGCCCGCGATCCCGTTCGAGATGCGGCAAGAGAAGACAAATTGCGATCCACGGCTGCGGCGCTTCGGGGCGAGTTATCCCGTGCCGAAGCCGCTGTGCGCGCGATTACGCAGGAGTGGGTTTTGGCTTGCAACACCAAACACCTGGATGATCTGCTCGAACTCTACGGCCCAGATGCTCTGGTGTTGCGATCGAACACTCCGCCCATTCGAGGTGCTGCCGCGGTCCGCGAGTTCTTCTTCGGCGCCCTGGATGCGGGACTGGGAGATGTTGAGTTTGATCCCATGCGCGTGGATGTCGTGGGCGAATTGGCTTACGAGGCAGGACGGTGCAAAGCTCTAATCCCGAGCGCAGCCGGCAAACGTCGTGAGGAGCGCGGAAAGTATTTGTGGGTCTTGCAGAAGCAGCCGAATGGCGAGTGGAAAGTGGTCGCCGACTGCTGGTCGAGCGATCTGACGCTCAGTACCCTGGAGTCAGATGTGCCAGCCGGTCCGGGCGTTAAAACGAACTCACCTCGAAAAACACCGTAATAGAAATTCTGCGTCCAATTTGAGCTCCTGGGCTTGGCTCTCAGAAACCCGAGACTTTTCGCTTAGAGATTCACATCTATTTTTGTCAAATCGTTGCGCAACTTGTCTAGTGAATCCATTTCTATGGTGTGCATGCCGAGCTTGCCTGCGCACTCCAGGTTGAGAGCGCGGTCGTCAATAAAGCAGCATTCCTTTGCTGGAATTTGCGTTATTTCCAGGGCCAGGCGATAGATTCCATCCTCAGGCTTGCGCAGCCCGACAAAGCACGAACTGAAAAACAATCGAAACATCTTGCACAGTCCGAACTTCTCTATGCGGTAGTAGTTGAGCTCGCGCGATTCGTTGTTGATGGTGCCCATCAGGTACTTGCCAGAATCGGCGAGAGATTGTGCGAATCGCAGGACTTCGGGAAACGGCTGCGAGAGGGAATACATGTATTCGGTGAATGCCTCGCGAGTGAATGACCGCTGCCGGTAGAAGACAGTTCGGTCGAGGTACTCGTTCAACGTAATTTTGCCCCGTTCAAAGGAGGAAACCACCATTTCGTGGCGGTCGCGAAACTCTTCTTCATCCAGTTCAAAGTGCTTCAGCGCCTGGGATCGCTGCGTATGATCCCAGGCGTTGGTCAGTAGCACACCGCCGACATCCCAGAAAAGCGCCCGAATCATGGATAAAGAGTTCTCCCCGATAGAAGTGCTGTGGAGAGTGTAGACCAAAGGGAGACGCAAATGGGGATATGGATGTACTGGTAGGGCCCGAGGGCCTGACGGCGGCGGATTGTTCGCCGCCAGGCCGGGTGAGCCGGTTGGTGCGTGAGCTAGGACAATTGTAGAACTCGGCGAGGCCTGCTCAGAATCACGCCATTACGTGAGCCGGGTCACGGCACGTTTCTTCCGGGTCTGGTCGTATGACCTTCCAACCGAAATGAGAGGCGCTTGTCCCTGCCTGATCGTGTGCCTCTGTGTCTGACAAGCATGGAAGGCCGCGACGTTCGCTGCTGTCGGGAAGAGACAGCGCTGGTGAAGTCCCTCATTTTCAGTCGACGTTAAAACCGAGTCGAAAGGTGGCGCAATGATTCAATGTCAACCGAGGGCAGCAACCGGCAAACTCGCGATTCTTTTGCTAATCGCTCTGCTCGCTCCTGTAGTCGTGCGCGCGCAGGCTACGATTTCAACGGGCACGATTCAAGGCACAATTTCCGATCCCACCGGCGCGGTAGTGAGCGACGCCAAGGTCACCATCAGCAACAAGGCAACCGGACAGACCATCGGGCTGGTGACCAGTTCAACCGGCGCGTACGCCACCGGGGCGCTGCTTCCCGGAACCTATGTCGTCCGGGTAGAAAAGGCCGGGTTCCGTTCAGCAGAGCTGGCTGTCGCCGTATCGGTTGGCGTGATCACAGGCGGCAATATCAGGCTTGAGGTTGGCCTGGAATCCCAAGTCCTCGAGGTCAGTGCAACCTCCGTGCAGGTCAACACCGAGCAGCCAATAGTACAGGGCGTGCTAACCAGCCAGCAGATTGAGACGCTGCCGATCTCCGGGCGGAATTTCCTCGATCTTGCGCAGCTCGAACCGGGCGTCCAGATTCAAGACGGTGGCAATTTCGATCCCACCAAGAATGGGTTCTCCTCGATTTCATTCGGCGGCCGCTTTGGGCGCACAGCCCGAATTTCCGTGGACGGCCTCGATATCAGTGATGAGACCGTTGGGACAACCACGCAGAATATCTCAGCGGGAGCCATCGGCGAGTTTCAATTGAGCCAGTCCACGCTGGATCTTTCCACAGAATTGACGTCCTCCGGAGCAGTTAATGTAGTGACGAAGTCAGGTACCAATACGCTGCACGGGGATGCTTTCTATCTTTTTCGCGACAAATCGATGATGGCGAACTTCCCCGGCGGGCAGGACACGTACTACCAACGAAACCATTTCGGCGGGAGCATTGGTGGCGCGATTGTGAAGGACAAGCTGTTCTTTTTCGCGAACGCCGAGCGTGTCAAACAAGGATTGACGGTTCCTCTGGCACCTCCTCCACCGTTCGAGAACCTGCCACACACCTACCCCGGCGGGTTCAAGGACACGATGACAATGGGAAAGTTGGATTGGCACATCAAGCCCAACATGACCTTCTTCTATCGGATCACGTATGAGTGGAACGGAGATACGCGCGCGTACGGCTCGACGTATCAACCGTTTACCAATCGCGACAACACTCCGGGGCATGCGGCTGGCTTGGATTTCACCACGGGAGGATTCAATCACAGCATTCGGTTTGGATATCTGAGATTTCAGAACCACATCAGCGATGCTGTAACAGGGAACCCAGGTATCTACAATCCCGGAGCATCGGCGGGAATCGCAATTCGCATCGGCCCTGCGGGAGTGGAAACGCGGTTCGGCCCATCGCGTTTGGCGCCGCAAGCAACATTCCAGGGAAACACACAAATCAAGTACGACGGCAGCCGACTGGTCGCTTCATCTCATATTCTCCGTTATGGCATCAGCTACAACCGGATTCGCGGGGGTGGTTTCGCGTCGTTCTACGGCATAGCGCCTGAGGCACGCACGAGCGTCAGCGACTCCGCGCAAACTGACGCCGACAGCGGGCCGTACCCGGGAGGCCGCGCGAATCCTCTCAACTACTCCATCACCGCAATCTTGTTGGGCAACGGACAGGGATTCTTCACGGAGAAGCCAGCGTTTGGATATCCGGCTGGCGGACAGTGGGATGACCGTCTGGGGATCTATTTCGGCGACAGTTGGAAGATCAAACCGAACTTCACGCTTACGTACGGATTGCGATGGTCGCGCGATACAGGGCGTGCTGACAGCGATCTGGCCCCGCTGACCTGTAACCAGATCGACGCTAGTCTCTTCCCGGCCCCTGACCTGATCCCTTGCACCGGGAGCTCGCTTCTGCTGGATCAGTTCGGGCAAACCGGGATCGGGGGAAGAGTGAGACAGCCAAATACCAACTTTGGGCCACAACTCGGATTCGCATGGGATCCTTCCAAGAAGGGCAAGACGGTGATCCGAGGTGGCGCCGGACTGTACTACGAGAACGGGATCTTCAACAACATCATGTTCGACCGTCCCGGCAGGCTGCCCAAGGGCCTCTTCTGGGGGACAGCGACCCCGTGCTCCAGTAACAGTTTAAGTCTGCCCGGGCAAGGCCCCATTGACACGGTTGACGGAGTGTCCATCGCGACGATCTGCAGTTCTCGGGTGGGCGATTATATGACTCAGATTGCCGACATGCAGCAGCTGTTCGAGACAGCAACGACTGCTGCGGGACCACAGGCGAACGGCAACTTCCTTGGTGAAACTCTGGCGAATGGCTACAGTTCCACAGGAAACGGCTTCATCGCCTCGAATTTCCGGAGTCCGCGTTCCTATCAGATGAACATTGGTATTCAGCATGAATTCCGCCGAGGCATGGTCGTGAGCGCAGATTTCCTGCGCAATGTCGGCTTGCGATATCTAATCAGCTACGACACCAATCACGTGGGCGATGCACGCTATCTGAATAAGAACGCGGCGCTGAATGCCATTTCTGCTACGAACGCAAGCTTCGGCTGCGGGTCAGGTACCGATGCTGCATCGATCGACTGCGCAATCACTGCCGGAGCGCTCATCGGTGACTATGCGGACAACGGTCTGGATTCCGGCAAGATGTACAACAGTGGTTACCCGGCGTCCATTTATTACGGTGTGTCGCCTGACTTTGGCGCCGCATTTCCCGGGATCAATCCTCTGGTCGGAGAGAACGAAATGCTGTTTCCGGTGGGACGCTCCACCTATACCGGATTACAGGCCAAGTGGCTGCAAAACGCCAGCAATCCGTTTCGTGGGGTGAAGAATGTCAGCTTGCAGGTTTCTTACAGCCTGTCCCGCTTCAACAGCATGGCATCAGACCAGGATTTCATTCCTTCGGCGTGGGACTTCCGCGATCCGGCTCACTACTACGGTCCGAACTCTCTCGACCGCACGCACCAGTTGTCGTTCGGAGCGACATTTGACCTGCCGCACGGGCCGCAATTGAGTTTTGTTTCCCATTTCTTCTCTCCGCTTCCACAGGATATGTACATTGAGAATCAGGCGCGGTCGGGTGAGATTTTCATGAGCGATGTGGTAGGCGACGGGTCTCCGTATCAACACATCCTTCCTGGAACTGATATCGGGGCTTTTGGCAGGAACGTCAAAGCGAACAACATCAACACCGTGATCTCGAAATACAACAGCACCATCGGTGGCACGCTTCTACCAGCAGGAAAAGCCCTTGTGGATGCCGGCCTGTTGTCCAGCGACCAACTCGTGCAGTTGGGAGCCGTCGCGGATACTCTGCCATCGGCTCCTGCAGATCAGATGAATATGAGTTGGGCACGCGCGTTTGACGTGAAGTTTGCCTGGCCCATTAAAATCAAAGACCGCTTCACGATTGAACCATCCGTTGCTTTCTTTAACGCGTTCAACTTCTCCAATTTCAACAGCGCTTCGAATTACCTGAGCGGTTTCTTAAATGGCTCGGCGGGAACCGTAAATGGCACCGCCATGAGCGATGCCGCCGCGAGGGACTCGTTGCGCGTCGGAGCTGGCACGGGAGTGAATACTGCGGGCGCACCCAGGCAGATTGAGTTCGCCCTGAAGATAAAGTTCTAAATTCATAACCAGGAGCGATTGTTATCGCTACGGATTCCGGGGCAAGGCCGTACGCCTTGTCCCTTTTCCGTATCCCTGGATTGTGGACTGTCACGCGCTATCTGCGGATGGAAGTCACCGTTTGTAGATCGTCGTATCGGGGTGATAGTTACGCCAATCAAACCAGTAGTCTTTCAATGCGGGTACGCGCTCGAGGCATTTGCCTTGTGCGGGGCCAGAGACTGCGCAGCCCTGAAAATTCCATTCACTGGCAGTGGTGCTATCGAGTAGAAGCCAGGGCTTGGCGGGAGGATCGGATCTGGCCGGCTGCGCCGGATCCGCCGTGCGTGGGCTAACCGCCGCGACAGTCGGCCCTCCAGCGCTGCCTTTTTCGGAAGCTGTGCTGGGGGATTCAGGTGGAGATGACTTGGCGGGATCCGCGTCTCCTCCTTGCCGGAAGAACTCTGCATCTTTGTCATCGATGCGGCTCACGAATACGCGGAAGGACTTTTTGTCCGGAGCGACCGCAATCAGTATGGGTGTGCCGCTAACGTGATCGATAACCGGGGATTGTTTGACGAGAGTATCCCATGGATATGCGCGGCTGGCACCACTGAGTTCCAGTCCTACGACGACGTCTCGCGATTTCAGTTCTGTCCCAGGAAAACTGATTACTACGGGAAGCTTTACGATTTCTGGTTCCCAGTTGCTCTCGTATTTCTTGGCGAATTTCGGCACTTCAGACAAGACCTGGCCTCCCGAGACTTCCGATTTCCACTGGCCGAACGTGAGTTCGTCGTACGGAACCAGGTCGAGCGACGCGCCTTTCAGCGGTCCGTAAATGGCCTTGCCGTTGATTTGTTGCCACCAGGTGCCGGTTTCCTTGTCGCGCATCAGGAAATTCTGGTTATTGATGCCGGCGAGATAGAAATGCAGCGGCTGACCGTTCACTGTGCGGGTCCAGACCAGACCCGTGTGGCAGAGCGTTCAATAGGTGACGGCGATCGGTACTCCACCGACGACATCGTTGAGGATATGGTGATAGGCCATCTCGCGGATGGGATAAGCGCGGGCGTCGGGACCGTAGCGGACGGCGAGGATCATTTCATCCGTCCCAAGCTTGCTGGAGGCCTCCGATTCGAACTTCGCGCTATCGACGGGGTGGAACATCCATTCGAAGTAGTTCAGGCGGGACATCACTGCGGAGAAAGTCACCGCGATGCCGGCGACAACTAATCCTGCTCTCCTCCACTTGTTCGAGGCGCGCCATAGTCCTGCGATGAGGAGAAAGCAGACGATGGCACATAGAAGAGAAATCAGCGGAGCCCGGTCGCGGATCGCCATCGCCCACAGCAGCGCACGCGGATTCTGGTAGCGGAACGGTCGAATGATGAAGGCAGGGAAGAAGAAGACGCCAAAGCCGATGAGGGCGAATGCGGTCAGGGCGATCCAAAGAGAACGAGCGCTGGACGTAGACGTCGTCATGAAGGAGAAGAGCCGAGTCCCCACGAAACTCGACGAGGCGGAATTTTAACGAATTGGTCGAGTCTTCGAGGATAGTTGGAAAGTACTAGCGGCAGTCGGCCGTCACGCGCGGGCGTTACACGTGCCCTTCGCTTCGCTCAGGATGCAGGGCGGACGGAGGCGTCCGCCCCTACACAAGAGAAATGCCCCGATCTTATTCTCCCTTGCGGGGAAAGACCGGGGCACCTTGGTTCAACTTGCGGTTACTGCGGAGTGAAGTTCTGGTGGTAGCTCAAGCTGACAACGTCCTGGAACATCGGCGTGCCCGGAGGCAGGTTCGCCGGGTTCAGGAATTGGGTGTCGAAGAAGTAGTTACGTTTTGGAGCGCCGTACACCGCATCGCAGCACTTGAAATTGCCAGTGTTGTATTGCGAGTAGTACATGCTGATCATCGACCCCGCGTAGTTCACGGTGGCGTTGTTGGCGCCGCGGGCCTCTAAGTAGCGGAGGAAGTTGTGCATGCCGCCGTCAGTGCCGAAGTCGGCTGGCACGTTCGCCCACGTTGGCTGAGGGAATGGGATGCTCTTGCCGGCGGCAATCGCCATGCGGTAATAGCTGGTATTGCCAGGACGGTTATTGGCTACTGACGGTTGTTGCAGGCTTAAGAGATCGGTCCAGCCGGTATTCGCGACCGGCTGATTCGCACCCGACGGGGGGTTCGACAGCAGGGTTACGGAGTCTGCAATGATGGCCGCTGCCGAATGTGGTGTGGTGGCATTGGCACCGCTGCTGGGGAAGAACGGGTCTGACAGCCCGCTGTTGTAGTCGCCGTAAACGTACACCGGTTCCTCCGACGCTATTGTGAAGCCGTAGCCGGTAGCTGGCGGAACCGCATGCGGGAGATAGCTGTTACCTGCTCCATCCATACCGGCGTCAACGAGGCGCAGACCGTGGCGGGGACCGGTCACCATATTCCATAGGCCGGTGGTCGCACAGTTCGCGATGCCAGCGCTGGTGCCAGGGATGTAGTAAGCTTGCGACATGTTGGGGTCATTGCCGGCACCGAGATTGAATCCAGCGCGCAGGTATTTTGCACCGTAGACATCGAGGAAGCCGTCGGCGTTGGTGTCTTCGGGCGAGTATCGTCCAGTTCCTTTGGTTCCGTTGTAATAAGTGATCGGTTCGATGGCGTTGTCAGGCACTCCCCATTGAGACACCCTGTTGACGACGTCTTCCAGTCCCGACATTCCCGTTATGCGGTTGTAAAGTCCGTTCCCAGTGGCGGTTGCATCGGGCACCATCCCGCGCCGGTCAGAGAAGTAGAGGATGTAACCGTTGTCTTTTGCGAAGTTAACGTTCTTACCACTTCCGGCAGCGTAGGGCGCTTTACCTTGGAGCCATAGCCAGAGATTCCCCACATCGAGTTCGACAACATTCATGACGCCGTTCGGACTGCAGGAAGCCGTGTTATTCCCGGCTGTGTTGCGATCGTCGCGCGGCTCGCCTTCGCGTGCGTCGTAGAAATTAATAGGCAGCCATACATTGTTCTGTGCGGCGGCTCCGATAGCGTTGGCGACCGTTTTGCCACTCTGCAGCTGCTGAAGGATCAGGATGGCCGGGCTGATCGGATTGGAACACTGCCCGGCTATGTTGCCCGCAGGTACGTCACCAGCCAGGGAACATGCTACTGCAGCTCCGGAGGGAGCTGTGGGCGGATAGTTGTATCCACGGCCAAAACCGTAGCCGAGCCATTCGTTGGTTACACCAACCCACGCGCCGGCCGCGTTGAGGTATTCGACGCGGAGCCAAGTGCCGACACAGGGATTGCCGCCGACCGCGGGTTGTGTCACTTGGCCGAACAGAGGCCATCGTACGTCAGCGGCATTGCAGAGAACGGGTGCCGCGGCCCAGCTGCCCGTGCCTTGCGTAGCCTCTCCGTAGAACATCAGAGCAGTCATATTCTCAACCGCAGCACCGTTTTCTGCGGCGGGACCAATTCGGACGTCGTTGGCATCGATTTGAGCGCCGCCGTTCCGTTCCGGATGCAGGTCGTTTACGTTATCGGCCAACAGAATGCGAATTTCAGCCTGGGTGTAGAGGCGCGAATTGGCGAGCATCGCGGTGTCTCCCGCCTGCGGACGACGGATGATGTCAATGGCACCCACGTTCGTAGCCGAGTTCACAAACGGCAGTTGCAGTCTTGAGGCTCCAGTAAGCCCGTTCACGATGAAGTTGTGGAAAATGCCGACCGAGGTGTTGTACCAGGAACCACTCGGGGCACCGGCAATGGTTGGGAAACCGCCGGTCCAACTCCCCCCTCCGTTCGCAACCAAATCCGAGCAGGGGCCCGCGCCGGGTCCTGCGGCGGGGGCTGCCGGGCAGCCGCTGCCAGCCGTCGGGATGAAAACGCTGCCGCCGTAGTTGCCAGGGCCGGTTATGTTGCCGTTTTCGAGCCGATCGGTGATGACTTGTCCCACAGCGGCAATTTTGTCGGTGAACGTCAGCGGGCCGGAATTGGCTGCCAGAAACAAGTTTCCGTTGGTGTGAACGCGGCCACCGAAGTTGAAGGGAGGACCGGCGAAATAGTCGCAGTCGCCGTCGCAGAAGATACCGAATTCAAAAGCCGGAAGCAGGGCAACTTCGACGGTACGAGTCAAGTTCACCGAGGCGCCGGTCGTCGACGCAACTGAGTAGGCCGAAGCCTGCCCGGTGCCGGCCTGACGCGTTGCCGTGACCTGCAGGTTGAAGGGAATTAATGTGGCTACCATACCCTGATCAGGACCGGAACCAACGATATCCCAGGCACCGCAGGGATCGGGGGCATTGGGGCAGGCAGTGCCGTCCGGCTTTGTGGTGGGCCAGGTTATGGTCTCAACGTAGTTGATGTTGCTGAGATTCGCACCCGGGACAGTGGTCGGATAATTGGCCGGACTCACCAGCGCATTCAGAGCGGCGGAGTTGGGAGATTGGGACTGCTGATAGAGCTGAGACAGTTGTGAAGTCAGGTTCTCGATTCCCGCCTCGGCGCCGTAGTAAGCCAGGTTTCCCTCGAGGTCGTTGCCGCCCATGCGGGCTTCGTTACTGACCATAAAGAGCAGCCCTACGGCCACTCCCGACAACAGGACGGTCAGCAACAGGGCTGCAATCAGAGTGAAACCCCGCGAATTATTGTGGCTCATTCCCATGGTTCTCCTTCATTCCCCGACGGCTCACTGACAGGACGCCGTGGCACTGTACGAATTGCAAAAGCTCATATCGCGAGTGGCGACAGAGGTGGCCAGATACATGTTCTGTGACTTGTTGCCGCCGGTGATGGGGCTCGCCCCCATGACCCAGACGTTGACTTTCTTGATCAAGTTCGGGGATTGCCCGGCCGCGATCGGATCCTGCTGGTTGGCGACTAGCGTTCCCGTACCCACCGAGATAATGTCGTAGGTGAACTGCAGATTGATGATATTGTCCGCAACCGGAACGGCGTCGAGTCCATTGACCTGACGCATCAGCCGGGGGGTCTGGACGGTGCCTCCAGCGGGTGGAATCTGAAGGAAATAAGAGACGACCTGAAGGCGGCAGACGCTAGTCCTCGGGTTGGAGCCGGCTGGAGCCGCCGCAATGGCGGCAGAAACTGCAGCGAGATTGTTAGACCCGTTCGTATGGTTGAAATTTAGCGGGTCACTCGTGTTGAACTGGACGCCCGTATTGTTGGGGATGCCGGTAACCTCGGCGACGACGGCAGCGGTCTGAATCGAGCTATTGCCGTTTACGGTCTTGCCGTCGCCTGCGATATTGACGGTGAAAAGAAGGAGATCGCCAACCTGCAGTCCGCCTGGAGCGAGAATGTTATTGGGCTGTACACCACCGTTGATGACGGCGACGGTAGCGGTGGTCGTGCTGGTTATCGTGAAGTTGAAGTTCGTGAGCGGGAAATTATAGTCACAATAAACGGCTGTGAGGCTGCTGTTGATGAGTCCCGGAGCAGCTGCGATAGCAAGACCATTCTGCACACCGGTGCCGAAGCCCGGTTCGATGGCATACATGTAGTTCGGGGTAGCGCCGCTATTGGGATAGTTTCCGTTCGTGACGTAGCAGGTTCCAGTCTGATTGCAGCCGTACTTGGATAGACCGGCAGTAGTGAGCTGCAAACCGCCGGCGGGCAAGCCAGCGCCGGCCAGGCTGATGTCTTTCGTGATCAACTCGACGGCGGCCCGCATATTCTGCTGGGTTTCAGCGCGCTGACTCACGCGCGTGGTGGCATCCATGCCCGTTTTAAAGAGGCTGGTCATGACGAGAACCACCGCCACACCGATGGAGGAAGCCACCAGCAATTCCAGCAAGCTGAAACCACGTTGTGATTTTGGTTTTCGCATACTCAAGTCCTCGTCCGCGCTCCTAGTGATAGCTCGAGATCAAACTGTTGGCCGTATACGATCGCGCAGGCCAACCGTCCTTGGTGTAAGTGACGGTGATGGCGATAGCGGCCATGTTGTTGTTCACGGCGCCACCGGGTAGTAGAACGGGAGTAATCACAATGGTACGGGTGAAGTTTCCGAGACTCATGGTGACGTCATCGATGGTTCCCAGAGTTCCGTCAGGGCCCGGTAGCACCATGCACTCGGCGCCGACTCCGGGACAGTTGGCGCCAGCCTGAGTCGTGCAGACAACGTCATCCGCAGTATTGACCAGGCCATCGGGCCCGGCGCACTTCAGCGGCTGCGCCCCATCCAGGAAAATTCCGCCTTGGGCGACGTTGGCAATCGATGCGAAGGGAATCTGTTGCGCATTGCGAGCGGTATAGATGCTTTCCATCGCCTCCAACACCTTCTGGCGGGCAATGAGATCTTCTTCCGCAGATTGGGTCGCTTGAATCGCAGTCGCGAATGAAGCGACGAGGGCCAGCAGGCCGATCGCCGCCACGACAATGGCGATCAGGACCTCGATGAGGGTGAACCCGCCTTCGATGTTGCGAGCATCTCTTCTCGTAATTTTGTTCTTGATCATTGTTGTACCCAAATAGCGTTGCCGGCTTGCTGCACCAGTCGCCATCCGCGGATTCGGCCCGTGGCCCCCCAAACACTCACGGAACGCGAATTGTAGGGATTGGAATCTGCGGTTCGGGAGATGTAGACGACGCCGCTGTTGTAATTTCCGAGGTTATCGCGCGAGGAGCCGTCGGGCATGAAGCAGACATAGGTCAAACCGCCGGCGCCGATGCCCTGACCAAAATCGATAGCAGTTACCCCTGCGCCGAATCCGTCGGGCGCATTGGCCGGGAACCCTGGCATCACGGCGAAGCTGATATCACTGGCGAGTGAATAGGTGGCGACCTGTTGCACGGGAGGCAATGCGCCCGCGCCGACCGCTGGAGGCTGATAGGTGACCTGGATTGTCCCGGGGGGGAAGCCCGCGGGATTGAAGTTCACAAAATACTGGTGGCTCTGCGTAATCGCCAGGTGGCGGGTATCGCGCAAAACCGCCAGAGTCGTCTCGTATCCGAGATCGGCGTGATTCCGTTTGAACATCGGCATCATGGCGACGAAGGTGATAGCGCCAATCGTTAAGCCAATCGCCAACGTGACCATCATTTCGAGCAGTGACAATCCGCGCTGTCCGTTCGATTTCATATAGAGTCTTCCCGGGAAGGAGGCGCCGGATGCCGGAAATGCCCTCCTCCGTTCAGCACGCCAAGATGGGGGTGGATCGCGTTCGCTCAAAAACAGCATGCGGGCGCGGTCCTTCATCGCGTCAGTCATCATCCTAGGAAGCGTGCTGGAGGCCGTCAAAGCACGGGCGGTCAATAGATTGGCACTGGCCTTTCGACATCAGGAGGTGGTTACCGCCGTCACTCATGAAAATTCGGGAGTTAACGAGCACAGGGCACCATGATGCTCCCGCGCGCATGACGGGAGTAACTTGTTTGGCAAACTGACGGAACCTAGGATGATGGGTACGTATGACCTTATCTGCCTTACTAGTCTGCACGGACAAGGCGGCTGCGGAAGTTTTGAACCGCGTTTTGAAGGAACTTAGCATCCGGGTCGAGTCCTGTCCGGATTTTGCGCGTGCTTCGATTCGCGCCGCTCAGGAGAGGTTTGACGTCATCATCGTTAACGGCGAGTCAAGCGCGGAAGTGCTCTCTTTGCTGCGCGAGACGCGTACCTCGCGCCTCAATGATGCGACGCTCACACTGGCGGTCGTGCCTTCGCAGGAGAGTATTCGAGAGCTTTTTGCTCTGGGAGTGAACTTCGTTCTCTATAAACCTGTCGCCCATGACCGGGCTTTAAGCAGCCTGCGCGCAGCCCGCGCTGTCATGCGCAAAGAGAAGCGCAAGAGCGCACGGACAGCCGTACACACCCATGCCACGATCGATTATGCCAACGTGGAGCAGGAAAGGGCGACATTAGTGAACCTGGCGAAAGATGGCATGGCTGTGCTGTTCGGCAAGAAACTTCCTCCGACCAGCAAAATCTATTTCCAGTTCAAGCTGCCCGGACAAATGTCGATTGTGCGGCTCTCGGGACAGGTGATCTGGCAGGACTGGAATGGCCGCGGCGGCGTGCAGTTCATCGATGTGCCGAAGGCTTCTCGCAAATTACTCGACGAATTTCTTAGCGCACACCTTTCCACCGGAGAAGAAAAGCGGGAATTCTTGGACGTCAAAGATGTTACGGTCGTGATGGAACAGCAGGCGAGTTTGTCAGTGATCTCGCGGGAGCGAAATTCTCATCACGGGCCAACGGCCGTCGCCGAGGAGATCGCTCCTCCGACGACTGTGAGTGAGACTACGACCAATTCTACGAACAGGCGCGCGCAGACTCGATACAGTTGCCGGATCGGGGCCGAGGTTTATCGCACAGGAACATCAGTCCCGAATCATTGCTGTCTGACTGATCTCAGTTCGGGGGGATGCTACCTCGAGGTTCCGCTACCCTTTCCTCAGGGATCCTCGGTCGAGATCCTGGTGCGGACCCACGAGATGAAACTGAGGCTGCGCGGAACAGTGCAGGCTTCCCATCCTGGCTACGGGATGGGAGTCGCGTTCGAGCTGAAGACAAAAGAGGAACAGTCCAACGTCAACAAGCTCACGAATTTTGTTGCCTCGACGCAGACCAACGGCAACTAACGGGCGGCCGCAGTATCTTCCGCCACGGCTGCCTTGAAGTAATCGAGCGACAGGCGCAGACCCGTCTCCAGGTCGACCTTCGGCTCCCATCCCAACAACTGCCGGGCTTTCGCGATGTCGGGACGCCGCTGCTTGGGGTCGTCTTGCGGAAGCGGTTCGTACCGGATCCGGCTCTTTGACCCAGTCACCTTCAAAACAAGCTGCGCGCATTCAAGAATTGTGAACTCGTCAGGATTGCCGATATTCACGGGCATGTGCTCGTCGGCCTTGGCAAGGCGCAGGAATCCGTCAATTTCGTCACTCACGTAGCAGAAGCTGCGAGTCTGGCTACCGTTACCGTACACTGTGAGGTCTTCACCCAGGAGGGCCTGGCGCATAAAGTTAGGCACGACGCGGCCATCACGGATCTGCATGCGTGGACCATACGTGTTGAAAATGCGCGCTATTCGAACATCGACGCCATGGTAGCGGCGATAAGCCACTGTGACGGCCTCGGTGAATCGCTTGGCTTCGTCGTAGACGGACCGCGGACCGACGGGGTTCACGTGTCCCCAGTAGGTTTCCTTTTGTGGATGCTCCAGGGGATCGCCATAACACTCGGACGTCGATGACACCAGATATTTCGCGCCATACTTTCGGGCCACTTCGAGGGCATTGAAGGTTCCCAAAGAGCCTACCTGGAGCGTTTCGATACCATGCGCGTGATAATCCTCAGGACTGGCGGGGCTCGCAAAATGGAAGAGATAATCGATTTTACCCACATCAAAAGGCTGGCAGATATCCTTCTCGACGAACTCGAATTGAGGCTCGTTCCGTAGATGTGCGAGATTGGCACGGCGGCCAGTGAGCAGATTGTCAACCACAACCACACTCCAACCCTCGGCGAGCAAAGCATCTGCGAGATGAGATCCGAGGAAACCGGCACCGCCGGTGATGAGAGCGCGACCCAGACTCATGCCTTCTTGCCGTTTTTCAGGATGCCAGCAGGAACCCCATCGGGATGCGAGGCTGCGCGGCCTACGCTGTAGTAGGTGAATCCTTGAGCGGCCATCACCTCTGGATCATACAGGTTGCGGCCATCAATCACGATCGGGTATTTCAGTTCTTGGCGGATACGTCCGAGATCGAGATTGGCAAACTCTTCCCATTCGGTGAGTATGAGCATTGCATCCGCATTGCGGACAGCTTCGTAAGAGGAACTCGCGTATACGATCTGGTCCCGGAGTACCTCGCGGGCGCGCTCCATCGCCGCTGGATCGTAGGCTGTCACTCGGCTTCCTTGCTGTAGCAACGATTGCACAATCGAGAGCGCGGGCGACTCACGAATATCGTCGGTACCGCCCTTGAATGCCAGGCCCAGCACGCCGAGGTGCTTGCCGCGCAGAGTCCAGAGTGCGCGGTTCACTTTCCGCAAGAAGCGCTGGCGCTGCTCTTCGTTGATCTGAACCACTTCGTCGAGCAAGCGGAAATCATAGCCGTGCTCACGAGCCACGGCGCGAAATGCCATAACGTCTTTGGGAAAGCACGAACCCCCGTAACCGATGCCGGGATTGAGGAAGCGCGGACCGATCCGCGTATCGGTTCCGATCCCGTGGACCACCTGGTTTACATTCGCTCCCACCGATTCGCAGACGGAAGCCACGGCGTTAACGAAAGAGATTTTCAACGCCAGAAATGCATTGCAGGCGTGCTTGATGATTTCCGCGCTCTTGGTGCTGGTCACAATGAGAGGAGGCGGGATCAGAGCTCGATCCGGTTGAGGAATAGCTTCCGTGCGTTGATAGTAGGTGCCATTCGTCAGCGGAGCATAGATTTCCTGCAGCACTTCGGTGGCGCGAGGACTGTCACAGCCGATGACGATACGATCGGGGAACAGAAAGTCACTAACCGCCGTGCCTTCGCGCAGAAATTCCGGATTGGAGGCAACATCAAACAATTCCGGATCCGTGCCGTTACGGAGAATAATCCGGCGGATCCACTCGCTCGTATAGACCGGCACAGTGCTTTTTTCAACGACGACTTTGTAGTCGTCGATTGCGCCCGAGATCTCTCGCGCAACCGATTCCACATAGGAAAGATCGGCCTCTCCAGTTTCCATGGGCGGCGTACCAACGGCCACGAAGATGGCTGAACTTTGGCGGACCGCCTCTTGCAAGTCGTCGGAGAACTGCAGTCGCGTGCCACGGTTGCGGGTCAATAGTTCAGGCAGGAACTTCTCGTGAATCGGTATCTGCCCGTTACCCAGTGCCGTCAACTTGCGCTCGTCGTTATCGACCAGAACAACTTCATGACCGAGGTCGGCAAAGCAGGCACCCGCCACCAAGCCGACATATCCTGAACCTACCACGGCAACGCGCATTGGCGTATTCCTTTGATGGGGACTTTCGAATCTGAATCCGTGGACCTCATCGCAAATCGATTCTACTGAATTCTAGTGTGGGCTCCAGCTTCCTGTAGCGGAAAAAGTCGTGAAATGCGTATTACGAGGACAGAAACGGGAATTAGGGCCCTTTGGCCTCGATTTCCCTGTTTGCGTAAAGCCATTGACATCTCTTTTGATTCGGGTCATGCTGGCCACAGTCTTGCGGTGACACTGCTAATTGCTTGAACCTCCCCCAAATCCGCTGGATAATAGATACGCCGCAGTAATCACAGTTCGGCTTCAGTATGACTCAGGATCCCAGGGCTCAGGCAGATTCGACAGGCGGAATCAAGTTAGGGAATCAGGAGTCATTTGGCGACGCTACGGCACTCTCAGGGGATTCTCCACAGCTTGCGAAGCTTGCACAGACGCTGGCTGAGCACGGAGGGGGATCTCTCTCGGTCGATCTTGCCCTCGATATTGTCCTGAATGACATCGTGGAGCAGGCTCGCAATGCGACCGGCGCCACAGGAGCTGCGATCGCACTCTTCCGTGATGGAGAACTGGTTTGTCGCGCCAGTGCAGGCGAAAATGCGCCGGATTTGGGCGTGCGAGTTGACGCTGGTTCGGGGCTGGCGGGCGCTTGCGTGAGTACCGGAGAGATGCAGCATTCCCAGGATACGGATACAGACACGCGGGTCAACGCCGAGGCGTGTCGGCGATTGGGGGTCCGGTCGATGCTCATCGCGCCCCTTGTAGACGGGCTCAGACTTATTGGGCTTATCCAGGTGTTTTCCGCCTGGCCCGATGCCTTTGGCAAACGCGAGATCAGTGCCCTGCAAGTGCTCGCTGGGAGGATCGCGGAAAGCAACCGCGAGGCGGAAACTGGTGTTTCAATGCCCGAAATGCATTCTGAATTGCCGGTCGAAACAGCTGAGATCAACCCTGAGCCAGCACAGCCGGAGTTCGTCGAAGCAGTCCCTGCCGCGGAACCTGCGCCGCACCGAGGATTCGATATATGGGGCACGATTCTCGTCGTCTTGGTCATCGCTGCCGCCCTTGCACTCGGGCTGCTGATTGGATGGCGGAGAGCCGCGGAGTTTGCCAAACGGAATGCACAAGCTCCGCACGTGAGCAGGACGGGTTCTGCGACTGATGTTTCAATTCCTGAAACACCCGCGCAACGAGATTCATCGGTTGCGGACGCAAGCGCCGCTTCGGCAACGCCCGAGGATGTGTCGATCAACAAGGCGCCCACGGCTGCGCCTCCAGTTGGTGGACTCGTGGTAACGCAGAACGGCAAGGTGGTGTATCGTTCTCCGACAGACTCAGCAGCACCAGGGGCAGCAAAGAAATCCATCGAGCGGTTGCTGATCCATAAGGTGGACCCCGCCTATCCGGCAGAAGCCAAGGCGCGGAACGTCCAAGGTCCCGTGGTGCTCGATGTCCAGGTGTTGGACGACGGTGCGGTTGGGACTATCTCAGTAGTCTCGGGGGACCCCCTGCTGACCCAATCTGCGATCGATGCCGTGAAGCAGTGGCGCTATCAACCGGAAACACCCGCTGGTCAGGGAATCGAGAGGCGGACCCGAGTCACAGTAAACTTCAAGTTACCCGGGAGCTGAAGAAACGGGAGATATTACTGGGGGCCAGACCTTCCTTGGGTCTGGCCTTTTGCTTTTGTGAATTTAGACAGTCGAGTCCCGGGCAGCACCACGCAGCGTGGTACACTCGATGCACCAAAAGTGGAGCATGCCATGGGGCTGCTCCACATTTCGTTTTCGAGGCACAGTATGAAACCAGCCATTGAGACGCCGATTGGCGTTTCCACCGATCCTTACAGCAAGACCGTCTGCTGCCTCCGCTGCGAGCAGCAACTCCAACGCTACCAATTGATGCGGGCGAGTCTGACTCCAAGTGGGGGACACGCGATTTTGTCTTGTCCGCGGTGTGGTCACGTCGAGTTTGTAGCGGATTCGAGCCCGCTGCTGCACCATTTGGAATTGGTGACGGTCGATACCGGAGATGGGGACTAGAGACGAGCGTCCGGCTTCCGAAGCTTTGCGTTTCCCTCTGGACTAACGGATTGTCGGGACAGCCGCCTAGGCCGTCCGCGAGCCGAAGGCTTGCTTTAGGAAGTAGCCGCTAATCCGGTTTTCCCCCCATCGCCATAGTAATCTACGGCGCTGACCTAGAACGGAATGTCCTCATCCGTTATCGGGCCCGATGCAGCCGGTTCGTGCTCAGGCACCCGCTGATCGAAATTGTTGCCTCCGGCCGATGCGCCCCGCGAACTGCCGCTGAAATCTCCTCCGCCTTCCCCGCGCCCGCCGCCAAGGAGAACCAGATCATTCACCACGATTTCAGTCATGTATTTTTTCTGCCCGGTCTGTTTGTCGTCCCACGAGTGAGTACGCAACGAGCCCTCAATGTAAACTTGACGCCCTTTTTTGAGATATTCACCCGCGATCTCGGCGGTGCGTCCCCAAGCGGTCACGTTGTGCCATTCCGTCCGGTCTTGCCAGTTGCCCTCTTTGTCCTTGTAGCGATCGCCGGTAGCAAGACTGAACTTCGCCACCGCGGTTCCTTGCGGCGTGTACTTCAGTTCGGGATCCTTGCCCAGATTCCCTAGCAGGATCACTTTGTTGATTCCCTTGCCAGCCATATCGAAACTCCTTCGTAGGCGTTCACTATAGCAGAACGAGGTCGGTGGAACTTGTGGCGGACATCACGAACCAGGTGGCGAGTACCGTTTTAGGCGCCAAAAAACGGGCCTAAGCCTCAACTGATTTGTGAAACTTAGCACCAATTTTGCGTTCTAGAAGACACTGCTGGAATGCGGGGCCCTGGAACAAAGCATGCCTTAGAGATGAGGAAACCAATTTCTACCGTATGACAAGGAACGGGTTGGTCTCACGCTCATCGCCGATTGTCGTTGACTCCCCATGGCCGGGAATCACGATAGTGTCATCTGCTAGAGCCAGTACGGTGGTATGCAGCGAGCGCATGATCTTCTGCATGTCACCTCCAGGCAGATCGGTACGACCGATAGATCCGGCGAAAAGTGTGTCTCCTGCGATCAGTTTCTTTTCGGGCTCGAAGTACAGGCAGATGCTGCCTTCGGTGTGACCGGGTGTGTGCAGGATCTGGGCAGTGTGGGACCCGGCGGAGATGGTCTCGCCGCTTGTTATGCTCCGGTCAATTTCAACTTTGCCGGGGGCCGGCACGCCGATCCAGGCCGCTTGCACATCCAGCATTTTTAGCAGGGCATAATCGTTCTGATTGAGCAGGATGGGCGCGCCGGTTGCTGCACGAAGCTTCATTGCTCCACCGACATGATCGATGTGCGCATGCGTGATGACGATTTGCTTGACCTGCAGATTGTGCATGCTAACGATCGCAAGGATGTCATCGATTTCGTCGCCGGGATCGATGACCATCGCTTCGCGGGTCCTCTCGTCACCGATGATCGAGCAATTGCACTGCAGTGGACCGACGGCCACAATTTCGTGGATCATTAAGTCATTGTAACTACTTTGATGAGCGAATCCCGAGTCCGTACCTTTGCCAACGGATTTGTGCGAATTCACGCGGATAGATCGAAGGCCTGGGAAGATTTTCCTAGTCAGTGAAATCCGCGAAGACCTGTGGCCGGCTCTGCTTGAGACGGGGACTTGCCGCACGGGCAGGATCGGGTGGACAATACGGCCACATGCTTGGGGAGGTACTCTTTGGCCAAATACCGTCAACCGGGATATCAAGATAGCGATCGAGAGCCGCGCCGCGAGGAGAAGCGCAAGCCACCGCCGGAACGCAAGAGTGGTCCGCCACGTTGGGACCACGCTCTTGGACCGAAGCCGGTGAATTTGCCGGGAACGCGCGTTGTCTCTCGTTGCGCACAATGCGGCACAGTGCTGCAAGGAGCGGCGAGTTCCGGGGAAGGGCAATGCCCAAAGTGCGGTTTCGAATTGCACTCGTGCAAGCAATGTGCGTACTTCGATCCGGGCAGCCGCTTCGAGTGCATGCGGCCGGTCAAAGAGCGCATCGCGAAGAAGGATTCGCGGAACGAGTGCGCGCTTTTCGAGATTCGGGTGACACGCGAGAAAGAGACGTCCACTCCGGCCAGTTTGCGACCTAACGATGCTCGAGCTGCTTTTGAGAATTTGTTTAAGAAATAGTGCTCCACGCTTTGGGCTGCGGCAAACCAATCACCACAGGGGAAAGCCTGGGAGGCTCGCACCGCAGACAGCCGAGGTGGCTGTCCCCACATGAGCCGTTATTCCGATTTGCCGACGCCCGCGCGCGCCGCCTGCTACCTATGGTTTTTGCGTTGGCCTCAGCAGGATTTCGCTCATGAACGATTGTGGCGCCTGTGTCACCAGCATCTCGACAGCGCGCGCCACGTCGTCGGGCTGCAGCATTTTTTCGCGATTCTTGCCCGTGTGTGGGTCAAGGTCTGTGTCGACTGATCCCGGGCAGATGACGGCAGCGCGGATATTGTGCTTACGCAGTTCTTCCGCGACGGAGTAGGTTAGTCCGTTGAGTCCCCACTTGGAGGCGGCGTAGGCTGCGCCATTCGGCAACGGGTTCTTTCCCGCGAGCGACGAAATGTTGATGATATGTCCGGAGTAGGCGCGGATCATCATTGGGGCGAAGCAGCGGATCGCGTAATAGACTCCACGCAGATTGGTATTGATGATTCTGTCCCAGTCTTCGGGCAGCAGATTGTGCAACGGGTCGTTTAATCCTCCGACTGCTGCATTATTTACCAGTATGTCGATGCGGCCGAATGTGCTATCAACGCGGGTGGCGGCGTATTCAAGCTGATGGAGCACGGTCACGTCACAAGGAATGACTTCGGTCTTTCCGCCGGAGTCGACAATGGCGCGAGCGGTTTCATCGAGAGAAGATTGGGTGCGTCCGAGCAGCACGGAGGTGGCACCGAGCGCGGCGAGCCTGCGCGCGATGGCGGCTCCGATGCCTCGGCCTGCTCCGGTTGTGACTGCCACTTGTCCGGCGAGGGGCTGTCTGGTGTCCATACCACTAGTTCCTCCTGGCACGATCGTGGGGGCAGAGCTTCAACGAGGGAACATCCTCGTTCTCTGCTATGCGCATCTTAACAATAACGAGGTGGGTGAATGGGAACGCGCTTGCCTTCGTCTGGAGAGGTACTTATAATCCGGCCAGCCGGGAAAAAGGGTCAACCGCCTCATCGCTCCAACCGGGTCAACCCCTTCTCTCCCGGGGTTACCTGCCAGGAAGCCCGGGCATTCCAAAGCAGGATCCGAACGCAATGCGGTCCATTCGGAATGCAGTCTTAAAAGAGTAGAGAATAAGATCCCAGTTTCAGTGTTTCCCAAGATTTTCAAGGAGCCATACTGATGAAAAAGATTCTGCTTGCGGTTGTGCTTGGGGTGACGGCCGTCTCAGTGGCACAGGACGGTGCGCAGCCAGCTCAGGGACAATCGAGCGCACCCGCCCAGGGCCAAGCCCAGGGACCGGTCATTAAAGATCCTGCCGAGTACAACGCGTATGTCGCAGCGGTGCAGCAGAAGGATCCCAGCGCGAAGATCAGCGGTCTGGAAGCGTTTCTCACCCAATATCCAAACAGCGTGATGAAGAATCAGGCGCTCGAGTTGCTGATGGGGGCTTACCAGCAATCCAACAACATGCAGAAGACGACCGACACTGCCACGAAGCTCGTGGCGTCGGACCCGTGCAACATGCGCGCTCTCGCGCTGCTCTCCTATTTTGATCGCGCGCGCGCCCAGAGTGGCGATCCCAATGCGATCCAACTTCTGGCCGACGCGAAGAAATATGGTGAGCAGGGATTGGGCTGCTGGCCCAAGGTTACGGATGCCGACATCAAGAAAATGCAGCCCCAGATGGACAGCATCTTTCACTCGGCAGTCGGCATCGCAGATTGTCAGAGCAAAGACTATGCGGGTTGCATCCCGGAGCTGAAGCCCGTAGCGGATGCGAATCCGACGGATTTCAGCGTTATCTATCCTCTCGCACTGGCCTACTGGCCTGATCCAAAGACCCCGACCACACCGGACAACAGCTTGAATGCGATATGGTATTCGGCTCGAGCCTCCGCCGTCGCGCCAGCACAACTGCAAGCCCAGATCGAAAAATACGCCCGTGGCCTTTATGTCAGATACCATGGAGGAGACGATGGGTGGCCCGAAGTGCTCGCAAAAGCTAAAGCGGGTACTGCGGCGCCTGCTGATTTGGCCACACTGATCAAGCCGGCGCCTACGCCGGCCGAGCAGGCCCACAACATGGTTCAGCAAACGGCGCCCGACAAGATGGACTTTGCCCAGTGGGAGTTCATTTTGTCCAACGGCAGCCAGGAAGATCAGGACGCTGTCTGGAATGCGATCAAAGGCAAGCCTGTGCAGATGGTAGGCAAGGTGATCAGCGCCGAGCCGGATACGTTCATGATCGCAGGCAGTTCTGACGATATTGATTCGAACAAGCCCGACATCACCCTGAAATTTGAAGACAAGGTTCCGGTGAAGATGATCCCCAAGGATGGAACCGACAACTTCCAGTTTCAGGGCGAGCCCGCGTCTTACACGCCGAACCCATTCATGATGGTGATGGAGAAGGGACAGTTGCTGAGATCAAAGCCAGCAACGACAACTCCCGCACACAAGCCTCCTGTGCGGCGGAAGCCTGCAGGTCAGTAAGAATTAACAAGATAGGAAAAGGCAGCCCCCAAGAGGGCTGCCTTAACTTTTGCGTGAAATTAGCGAACTATCTTCTTTTCCATCGAGACGGGGCGGGCGCTTCGCGGGGGACGCTTGACCCCATCCCGTAACTGGCGGACATCAATCTTGAGTTCGGCTATGGTGCGGCTCAAAGTATTGCGATGCATTCCCAATTCCCGGGCTGCACGGCACTGGTTTCCACGGTTTTCCTGAAGAACCGTCAGGATAAAGCGCTTCTTGAATTCCCGTACGCCTTCGGCGTACAGAATGTTGCTCCGGTACATTTGAAGGATAAGTGCTTCCAGTTGATCTTTCACGATGCGTCTCTCTGATCTTAGAAATTTGTTGTACAGCACCGCAGCCTATTTGGGCGGAGAGGCGGGCGAACCACCGAGCTTCTGTGGGGCCTGATGGAGCATCCCGAGTCCCTGATAGAAGCGCATCCGCAATTCTGAAGGCGCCAGCCAGATCGCTGCCCGCCCGACCACCAGAAAATACGGCGCGAGTTGCGAATTCTGAAGCATCCTGGAAGCCGGCTCAAATGCCGTCATTCCCATCAGGATCACTGCCACCATCAGCCCGCCCCTGATCAACCCCAAGACTGCGCCAAGGAAACGGTCAAAACCGCTGAGTCCGGCTTCTTTCATGATCCAGCGCGCTACCCTGGCCGCTAAGCCGAAAAGTAACACGATGACAAAAAAGATGACTAGAAAGCCAAGAATCTCAGACAACCACGGGTTCTTCAAAAAACCTTCCAGCCACTCTGCGAGGCGATGGTACTGCCACGCAGCTACGATGTAACCGATAATCAGGCCTGCCGTCGTCAGTGCTTCGGAAAAAAAGCCCTGCATGGCGGCGGTGATGACGCTAAATAGCACAAGCCCGCAGATGATCCAGTCCACAACACCCAAGGTCATAAGACGAGCTCGCTTCCGACCGCGTGACCGCTACGGTCACACATCCAGCTTGCGTCCCGTAAGCTGAGTGTAAGCCTCGAGATACTTCTCGCTGGTGCGGCGCGCCACCTCTGGGGGAAGCGCGGGAGCGGGCGGCTGCTTATTCCAGTGAATCTGCTCGAGGTAATCCCGAACGTATTGCTTGTCGTACGAATCCTGTGCACGTCCCGCCGCATACTTTTCTGCAGGCCAGAAGCGGGAAGAATCCGGCGTAAGAACTTCATCCGCGAGCGTGATGCCTTGCTCCGTCTGGCCAAACTCGAATTTGGTATCGGCGATGATAATGCCCCGTTGCCGCGCGTACGCCGCCGCCTTCGTGTAAATGCGCAACGTCAGATCGCGCAGGTGGCTGGCGGTTTCGACCCCCACGATTTCGCACATCTGTTCGAACGAAATGTTCTCATCATGACCGGAAGTCGCTTTTGTGGACGGAGTGAAAATTGGTTCCGGAAGCGCCTCGGACTCCTTCAGACCTTGGGGCAGAGTGATGCCTGATACCTTGCCCGTCGACTTGTATTCCTTCCAGCCCGATCCGGAGAGATACCCGCGCACGATGCATTCAACAGGAAAGATGTCGGCGCGGCGAACCAGCATGGATCGTCCGCGAAGTTGGTCCGCATATCTCCGGATTTGCGGAGGATATTGATCGACATCCGCGGTGATCAGATGATTGGGAACCACGTCAGCCAGAAAATCGAACCAGAACAGCGAAATTTGATTAAGGATGCGGCCCTTATGAGGAATACCGGTCGCCAGAACATAGTCGAAAGCGGAAATACGATCCGTAGCTACGAATAGCAACTGATCTGCGTCAATGTCATAAACATCTCGGACTTTGCCGCTAGCTTTGAGTCTGAGGTCGGGGAAATCGGTACGAATGAGGACGGAGTCTAGAATCTGGGGGCTCATGATGAAATTCTACAGGTTAGAGGCGAGGCGTATTCTAGCTGGTCCGAAAAAAATGTCAACGACTCTCATCACAAGTTGAGATCAGTCGCACGTTGCTCGGCAACGAAAGGGATTGACATTGAAGTGGTTAACTTAGAAGGCCTGACTGGCACGAGTCTCGGAGGCGGGCATTGTGGAAAAGCTGAGGATGAACGTGGATAACATGGGCGAATTTCGAAAGACATACTCACAGCCGCCGCGAGTTGCACTGACCTGCTGTCTGCCTGGCTGACCGTCCAGTCTGTTGTTATCGAATCGATTAGGCCTGAACTCCGAACCTTACGGAGACCAATTTCGAGACTCCCGGCTCCTGCATCGTCACCCCGTACAACACCGGCGCGACGCTCATCGTCTTTTTACTGTGGGTGATGAGCACGAACTGGGTCTGCACACTCATTTCCTTCACCAGTTCCGTAAAACGTCCAACATTGGCTTCGTCGAGCGGAGCGTCCACTTCGTCGAGAATGCAAAATGGGCTCGGGGCAAACTGGAAAATACCGACCAGCAAAGCCAGAGCCGTGAGCGCCTTTTCACCGCCAGACAGCAGGAGCACGCTTTGCAGGCGCTTTCCCGGAGGCGACGCGACCACATCGATCCCGCTCTCGGCGCTGTTTTCTTCGTCGGTGAGCTTCATAAAGGCGTGACCGCCGCCGAAGAGCTTCTTGAACGTCGCCTGGAAGTTTTCGTTGATCTTGGCGAATGCCTCCTCGAACTTCTGCCGAGAGATCTGATCGATCTCCTTGATCGTCGCAGTCGTGTTCTCGATTGAAGCGATTAGATCCTTGCGTTGCGTGTCGAGGAACCCATGGCGCTCTGCGGTCTCTTTGTATTCTTCCAGCGCCATCATATTGACGGGGCCCATGGCTTCGAGTTTCGAGCGCATATCGCGATAGACCTGATCTTCGTTTGCGAGTTCATCACCGGAGACAATGGCCAGCGTCGCGTCGGCCATCAGCGCGGGGCGTTCGACGCCGAGTTCATTCAGGCAGGTCTCCGACATGTGTTGCGCGTCGGATTGCAGCTTGGCGGCGGAGGCCGACAACTCTCCGCGCCGGTCCCGAGCCTGATCGAGCAGTTGTCGGCTGGTGTGCAAGAGTTCGTCGATTTCCGCCAGCCTGGCGCGCAGTTGTTCGGTTTCAAATTGCAGCAGGCCTTCCCTGGTCTGTGCCGCGTTGCGCTCGGCCTCAAGGTCCGTGGTCTGTTGTGCCAGTTGTTCGTTTTCGGCCTCGCGCTGCAGCTTTTCAGCTGCGGCGCCTTCGATCTGTGATGCGAGAGCTTGGAAGCGCTGCTCCATGTCGGAGAAAAGCGATTCGATTCTCTGTAACACCGCGGCAGCCGAGCGGTGACGCTCTTCCAACGTTGCAACACGGGCCGCGTGCTGTGAAGTTGTCTGTGTCGATTCCTCGCGGCGGCGCCTCAGCGCAACCAGAGATTCCTGGCCTGTGGCCAGCTTTTGCTCAAGCGTCGCGCGCTGCAGTTCCAGCATTTCGATTTCGGACTGGCGGGCGCATATGATGCCTTCCTGCTCGGCACGTTCGGCCGCAAGACGGCCCATCTCAAGCCTGGCCACAGTCAGGCGCTCACTGACCCGGTTCATCTCCAAATCAAGCTGCTGCAGCATATGCCGCGAGGTCATCACCTGATGTTCGGCATCGCGCTTCTCGCCTTCGAGTCGTTCGAGCAGGGAAGTGAGTTCGCTGATTTCCCGGCTGAGGGTAAGAACTCGTGTTTCTCCTTCGCGAAGCGCACGTTCCAAGTCTTCCAGTTGCCGAAGCACGTCGCGCAACTCACGTTTCATTGACAGCGGTCCTTCGGCACGCTGCTTGCCGCCTGTAACCGTAACGTTGTGGAAGCATTCACCGGATTGCGACAGGAAGAACGCGTCGGGATTTCCGAGCGCCAGATTTCGCGCCGCATCCGACTCGGGAACGATGTATCCGTCGCGCAGTTTCGGAAGAATCACTTCCAGAGAACGGCCAAAGCCATTGAGCACGCGAATCGAGTGCTTGAGGGGGACGATCTGCTCCGCCGTCGGTGCTACGTGGGCGGCTTCGTCGAGGATGAAGGAGAATTTGGCTTGGGCGTCCTCGGGATGAACCAGAAACGTCGCGCGTCCATCGACGTCGGTACGCAGCATGCGCAGACCCTCGTCCGCGGCGTCCCAGGATTTGACGACGATGTAGTTCAGTTCGTCGCGCAGGAAATCTTCCACCACACGCTCATAGCGGGGCTCGACTTCCAGAAAATCTGCCAGCACACCGACGGGCGCGAATCCACTCTGCATGACTCCCGACTGGAAGAGCTTGCGAACAGACTCGGTGGAGTATCCGTGCTCGGCGATGACGGCTTCGAGCGATCCTTTCTTGCCCAACGCTGTGGCGTATTCCGCGCGAAACACGTCGAGGTTCGTCTTCGCCTGAGTTTCCTCAAGCCTCTTTGATTCGAGCAATTGACGAACGCGGGTAATCTCTTCGCTGATTCCGGTCGTGCGTTGCGTGACGGAGTCGAATTCCAACGCAAGCTGACCGCGTTGACCGCCGAAAGCCTCGACCTGTGTATTTGCAGTTGCGATTTCAGATTCGAGCCGCCGCGCTTCGCGATCGGCCCCGGCAAGGCGCTCTTCAGCCTGCGCGAGTTGATTGCGCAGACGCGAAGCCGAGGACACAGTATCGAAAATGACGACGCGCGCTTCTTCCTGTTGATGTTCGATTTCGGCGAGACTGGTGGCCGCAGCGGCGGCATCCTGCTGACAGAGAGCGAGGTCCTGCTGTGCCGCAGCGAGATCAGCAGCTGCCGATTCCAGAATCTGGCGATTGGCTTCGCGTTCAGCCTCGAGTGCAGTCAGGCGATGACGCGCCTGTGCAAGTTCCGCCTCTGCGGAGGCAGACCGAACTAGCAGCTCGGCACAGCGCTCTTCGTTGTAGCGGCGGCGTGCCTGCGCACGGTCGATTTCCATCGCAATCTGGCTGATGCGTTCGCGGTTCTCCCGCAACTCGGCCTCAATGGAGTATCCACGCTGGGTCCGCTCCGCATGCTCGGCCTCGAGCTGCTGGACTTCCTCGGAGCGATGCCGCATCTCCTCCGCCAGCGTATTCAGCTGGGCATCAATTTCCGCGCTCTCCTGCTCGAGCGCCGAAAACTTGCTGGCAAGCACGATGCGCAGCTTGGCGCGCATTTCATCACGCAAACGCGCATAGCGCTCAGCCTTCGAAGCCTGTCGCTTCAGCGAATTCATCTGCCGCGTGACTTCTTCAAAGATATCGTTCACGCGGGCCAAGTTGAGCTTGGCTTCTTCCAGGCGTGCTTCAGCGAGGCGCTTCTTCGTCTTGAACTTGGTAATGCCAGCCGCTTCTTCGAGAATGGCTCGGCGGTCGGTTGGTCGGCTGCTTAGGATCTGTCCAATACGGCCTTGTTCGATCAGCGCGTAGGACTCAGGTCCCAGGCCGGTACCCATGAAGAGTTCCTGAATATCACGCAGACGGCAGACCTTTCCGTTGAGCAGATACTCGCTGTCGCCGGACCGGAACAGGCGGCGGGTCACCACGATCTCGCCGTGTCGAAACTGCTGTTGACTGAACTTCCGCCTCCGGATTTTCAGTACAACGTGTGGAGCTGGCGTTCCCAATGGTGTATTCGCTGGAGGAGCGGCGACACTGTGTGCCGGCAGCGCGAAGATCGGTTCGTCATCGGGAAAGGCGATTGCATTAGTATTGATCTTCGAGCGCGGGACTTCGACTTCTTCCGTCTTGCCGGGCTGCGCATCTTCGACAGCCTGCTCTGTGTCGGCCGCGGCGCGTGACCGGATTGCCGTCTCATCCCAATCATCGGCAACGTGGGCTTCCGCAGACTCGGGCAGATCGTCTTGAATATCGATCTCGGTGGGGGCGTTGGCGTCGGTTCCGCTGTATACCTCGGGATCGATCAGCGTGAGAGACACCTCGGCCATTCCGGTGGGCTTGCGGTCGCGCGTGCCAGCGAAGATCACATCTTCCATGCGCGATCCGCGGAGAGTCTTGGCCGACTGTTCGCCCAAGACCCACGAAATGGCGTCGGAGATATTCGACTTGCCGCAGCCGTTCGGTCCGATAATGGCAGCGATGCCGTCGCCATGGAACTTGAGTTCCGTGCGGTCACAGAACGACTTGAACCCGAGAATCTGAAGCCTCTTCAGTTTGAGCAAAGCATCAACTCCAGTGGCCAGTTCAGTGGTCAGCGGCCAGTTGCCAGTACGAGAGAAGCAAGCGCCCCAAATCTCGCCAGCTAGGCGACATTGGGGATTTTCGGCTGCGCGACCTGTTTACCAGACGGATTCCTTTACCGCTGGAACTGTTGCACATCGCGACCGCACAGTCGTTCGTCTCACCCCAGGCTGGAAAGGGTGGACACAAAGTTAAGCTACTGTACCGATGAAATTCCGCCGGCGTCAAGCAATATAACACTATATGTAGTAGGCGGATACAGGATAACGCGTTGTATTGCACAGCCATTGCATCAACTGCCTGGTTTAAGGGTGGAGAGGAAAGACGAGGTGGAAGAAGCGCGAGAGCAGAATAAGGCTAGCCCAAAGGGTGGGTCTGTGCAATCGAGTTTTTGATCGGCGTTCCGCGGGCGGAGAGTGCTCCGCAGCTCTCCTTCCGGCAGACAGATTCTCTAGTAGCTGGTCCCGTTTGGTTGAGTACTGCTGATTCTGCCTTTCTCAACTAAAAGTGAGTAAGAATCTCCGTCAGAGCCTGTCCACGCGTTCAGGTTGAAGCGGGTATTGCGTGGCGCGTGATGGATACTAACGCCGTGGAGCGTTAAAGGAGTTCCAGCGCGACAGGTGGGAACGTCACCATTGATCTGCATGAAGTAGGCCCCTTTGCCCAGTCCGATCACTCGTGCTTGCCCATCACTTTCCAGCAAGACGGCGCTCTTTTCATCAACAGCAATCTCACGGGGATTTGCCGACCATCCGTCTTGAACGATGCGCGCCAGAAAGGCCAGCGACCGGCCCATACGGTCGCGCTTGGCAAAATGCGTGTCCGTGAGTGTATTGCGGAGTAGATCGATCTTCAGGAAATCGCGACGCACGGTCACACGGCCGAAGTACGGATTTGCCAGAGCTTGAGTCGAGGTCAAATCGGGATCGTCAGGTGCGTCTCCCTGAGCGGAGTAGATATACTCGCCCATGACCGCAAGCCCGGCACTCGTTCCTCCCAATGGTTTTCCGGCCGCAATGTGGGCATTCAAGGCGTCCTCAACCGGCGTGTGCTGCCACCAGTTGATATAACGCGCCTGATCGCCACCCGCGATAAAAACTGCTTCTGCGTGCGCGATAATGTCAACCACTCTCGGATCATTTGCGGCGTTGCGACTCGGGATAACGAGTGTCGCCACTGAATTCATCTTGCACAGTGAATTTACGTAGGGGTTGTAGTCATCGTCTCCAGCGGCGCGCAAGATCAGAAAATCTCCGCCCGCACCCCTCTCACACAGGAAGCGAAACGCTTCATCCAAGTCGGAGCCTCCACCCATCAACGCGTAGCCAGGAATGGCTTTCGTGGCGATGTCGCGCTCGCTGCCGGTGCGGACATATTTGTAGTCCGAAGCGTGCAGTCGCAGCACAGCCGCCAGGAAAAGCGCGATTACAAACACTGAAGATCGCTTCATGTTCTCAGCACACGATTTTCGCACCGAAGTGGATGTAGGGAAGCTGCCGGATTCCGATCGCCTTATGACGAGCACACCCGATTTTACTTAGCCGTCAACGAGACGTTGCAAGGGAGCCGCCGCCGTCCAAATTCGGGGAGCGCTTGCCTGGCTCTTTTCTGTGTGCTTCCACCCGCGGAGAGAATTCAAATGGACCTTCGGCAGGCCAGAGATTCCCATGTACGGGGGTCCCGCTCCCGATGTATTCTTTCGCACATTTGAAGACCAGTTGCCTGTTATGCCTCACCGAAGGAGTTTCGATTGCCGACCTCTGAGCTCAGAGATGCGACTGCAAGCCCTCAGCTGCGCCGCAATTCGCTCGGCCTGCCAGAACTGGTGTTTCATGGCATCACACACATCGCGCCAGCCACGAATGTAGTGTTCACCTTCCCAATCATCGCAGCCAAAGCGGGTCCTGCGATGCCGATATCTTTTCTGTTGACGACCATCGTGTGCCTGTTCATCGCCAACACAGTGGCAGAGTTCTCGCGCTACATGCCCTCAAGCGGCGGCTACTACTCGTTCGCCACGCGTGGGCTGGGGAGCCGTATGGGGTTTGTCGCCACCTGGAGTTATCTGATCTACGACATTCTCGGGCCCGCGGCCTCGAGCGGTTTTCTCGGATACCTTCTCTCCGATACGCTGCAGAGCGGATTGGGTGTGCATGTGCCTTGGTGGCTCATAACCGTGGGGACTTTTGTCGTGATCTGGTTCTTCACTTACTACGGTGTGCAGCTTTCCTTGCACACTACCGCGCTGCTCGGAGGCGCCGAAATGCTCATCATGCTGGCGCTGGCGATTACATTTCTGTTTCATCCCGGACCCGGGTCCAGCTACGCCGCGCCTCTGCAGCCGGTGCTCTCTCCGCGCCACTATGAGGGAATTCTCGCTGGGATGGTCTTCTCGGTGCTCGCGCTCAGCGGTTTCGAAGCACCTGCCCCACTCGCACAGGAAGCCCGCCGCGCGGGTAAGTTCGTTGCCTCGGCAGTCTCGCTATCGCTGCTGGCGATCGGTGTTTTTTATGTATTTGCGTCTTACGCCAGCGCAATCGGTTGGGGTACCGGCAAAATGGACGCTTTTGCATCCGATGCGAATCCCTACTATGCGCTCGGTCACAAATTGTGGGGAGCCGCGTGGTGGCTGGTTGTCCTTGCCATTACGAATAGCGCAGTAGGCGCTGGGCTGGCGTGCACGAATGCGGCTTCTCGCGTGATGTATACGATGGGGCAGACGGGAACTCTCCCGACTGCATTCGGCAGGATTCATCCGAAACATCAAACGCCCACGTTCGCGATTGGATTCCTCCAAATTTGCGGACTAGTACCAGTGCTACTCGTCGGATTGTGGCTGAAGCCCATCGACATTTTTGGTTTTCTGGGAACCATCGCTACACTGGCCGCGATTCTTCTGTACGCGATGGCGAATCTAGCCTTGACGGCCTATGTTCGACGAGAACTGCCCGAACAATTCAGCGTTTGGCGCCACGCCATCGTGCCGTGGATGGGAACGCTCGCGCTCGTGCCGGTGTTCTTCGTGACCGTGTATCCAATACCTGACTGGCCGGTCAACATCACTCCATGTTTATTCGCAGGACTACTGCTTATCGGCATTGCGTACATGTACTGGCTTCTGTCGCACGACCCCGAGGCGCTAGGCCGGGGTGCAACGATGTTGGTGGGCAATCCGATCGACGCCGCTGGCGACGTGGATTGGGACCGGTCGGCGAGCTGAACAGGGTATCTTTGGTAAATGAAAAAGCGCCCCGAAGGGCGCTTGTTTGTTGCCCACTGCTAGTGTTCAGCTAGCCTAGCTTCTCGAAGAATCTGCAAATCGTTTCGATCCCCCGGTAGAAGTTTGGGATGTGGAACTTCTCGTTGGGCGCGTGGAGATTGTCGTCGGGCAGGCCAAAGCCCATCATGACGCTGGGGATCTTCAAGACGTCCTGGAAGTCAGTGACAATGGGAATGGAACCGCCACTGCGAATGAAGACCGTGTCTTTCTTGAACGTGTCGTGCAAAGCCTCTGTCGCAGCTTCAATGTACTCGTTGTCAGTACTGACAACGCACGCCGGACCTTTGCTCCAGACTTTCACCTTCGTTTCGATTCCCTTGGGCGTGTGCTTCTTTACGAATGCCAGGTACTTCTTGAGGATGTCATCGGGATCCTGGTTGGGGACCAGTCGCATCGAGACCTTCGCCTTAGCCTTAGCAGGGATCACCGTCTTGGCGCCATCTGCGATGAAGCCTCCCGGCATGCCGTGCACCTCGAGTGTCGGACGCGCCCAAGTGCGATACAGGACGGAAAACCCCGGCTCGCCCGTCAGGACCTTCGATCCAACTTCGGTCTTGCGGTAGTGCTCTTCATTGAAGGGAAGACGCTTCCACGCCTTTAACTCGGCGGCGGTGGGGGCTTTCACGCCTTTGTAGAAGCCGGGGATCAGGACCTTGCCCTTGGAGTCCTTCATTTTGCTGATCATCTCGATTAGGGCGAAGAACGGATTCGGGGCTGCACCTCCGTACATTCCGGAGTGCAGATCAGTCTTGGCGCCATAGGCTTCGATCTCGGTATAGACGAGACCGCGCAATCCGACGCATAGAGTTGGAAGATCGGGAGCGAAAAGTTCGGTATCACAGACGAGAGCGAAATCGGCTTTCAGCTTGGCTTTCTGCTTGCGGATGTATTCGGCGATTGACTCGCCACCGACTTCTTCTTCACCTTCGAAGAGAATTTTGACGTTGATGGGCAGTTTGCCGCCGCCAGTCTGCATCAGGGCCTCGAGTGCTTTGACCTCCATCCAAAGCTGGCCCTTGTCGTCGACGGCGCCACGTGCGTAGATGTTGTTATTTCGTTCCGTGGGCTCAAATGGAGGCGAGTGCCATTCGTCGAGCGGTTCGGCGGGCTGGACGTCGTAGTGTGCATACATGAGCACGGTTGGTTTGCCGCTTGCATGCAGCCAATCGGCGTAAATGAGGGGATGCCCCTTGGTCGGGATGACCTCTACATTTTCCATGCCAATGCGGCGCAATTCATTGGCGACGTAGTCGGCGGCCTTCTGGATGTCGGGCTTATGTTCTTCAAGAGTGCTGACGCTAGGGATGCGAAGAAGATCCTTGAGTTCATTCAAGAAACGCTGCTGATTACTGCGGGCAAAATCCACTGCGGGAGAGGCCATGGTGTGTCCTTTCGTATTGGACGATCTGAATCTCGGTGGGCATCGCGGGATTGCGGGCCTGGGCTCCGAGGAAACGAATCAGTATAGCGCGAGCGAAAATCGTTCACCACCAAGGGCACAGAGGAGACACAGAGTGGGATCGGCCCAAAGTTCAAACGAACCGCGATAGTGAAAATGGCCCCAAGTCATGCGCCGGAGTCCGGCCTTCGATGGCGTCAGCCATAAGTTGGGCGGTGATGGGAGCTAGCAGAATCCCGTCGCGGAAGTGGCCTGTCGCAACGTAGTAGCCGGGTACATCAGTCGGGCCAAGGATTGGCAAATTGTCAGGCGTTCCCGGACGGAGACCGGCCCAGTCTTCTAGGATCTTCGCATCTTTCAGGGCCGGCACCAGATCGAGGGCGGCGCGATTCAGGCGCCGAATCGCCAACAGATCGGTACGTTTATCGAACCCCGCTTCCTCCACCGTGGCGCCCACCAGGAGCCTCCCGTCACTGCGTGGGATTAGGTAGACATCGGAGGTCCGAATCACATGCTTAAGCAGATTGCGAGGGTGCATCACCAGGCAAAGCATCTGTCCCTTAACAGGACGCGTAGGTAGGGAAAGTGGCGAAATCTGCCCGGACCAACAACCCGCGGCATTTACAACTTTCGATCCGGAAAAAGAAGTTTTGGTCGTGGTCACGCCAACAGCGCAGCCATTCGAAAGATCCACCGCCGTGACCGCGTCGCGCGATGAGAAGTCGACGCCCAGGGATCTTGCCGTTTTGGCCGCAGCAACCGTCAGCGCTCGGGGATCAACGCTGTGCTCTTTTAAGTAAAACGCCGTACTCTCGCTATTGGAGAGAGCTGGTTCCAATTCGCCGAGCGGTTTCGGCAAGAGGCTCCAGATGGCGGAGCCAGGACGGCCGAAAACATGTTCCGGCGGAGGAATGACAATCGTGCCAGCGTCCCGCAGGTCTACCGTTTTGCCCGACTCAAGCTCCAGTTCGTGAGCAAACTCAGGATAGAGACGAGCGCTGGCGATCGCCAAGGGTTGAAGTGGCGCCGGAATCTCAGGGCTAGTCTCGACCAACATGCCGCCCGCAGAATAGGAAGCTTCGCGGCCGGCCTCGCCGCGCTCGACCACCAGCACGGTGGCGCCGCGCTTGCGCAGTGTAATTGCCAGCGAGAGACCGATGATGCCTCCGCCGATGATGATGATGTCCCAGGTCTTCACTTCTGCCATTGTAAAAGAGCGGTGCTTTCTGACTGGACTTGAGATTTGCTTCGCAGATTCTCCTGGTTTTTGCGATCTTTACGTTTGAAGCCTTGCAGCAGAATTCGTGAAGAAGCAAGGGGTGAGCACGGAGCTGCGGTGCGCAGATGACAGCACTCCGGGACCCGAATAAAATAACTCGGATGAACAAGTATCTGGTTGGGGCAGCAATAGTGTTTGCTACGCTCGCAGTGCCCGGCTTCGCTCAGAAAGACAAAGACGAAGGGCCGACCTCCTGGCTGTACTTCACCGTGATCAAAGATGATAACGGTAAGCCGGTGCGGAATGCAGCGGTCATACTTCATCCCGTTAATGAGAAAGGCAAACAGCAGCGCGGTGGACTGGAACTGAAGACCAGTCCGGAAGGGAAGTGCGATCTTGACGGGGTTCCTTACGGCGCGCTGCGCGTGCAGGTCCTGGCGCATGGATTTCAGACCTACGGTGAGGACTTCGACGTCGAGAAGCCCAGGACCGAAATTACAATCAAGCTGAAACGGCCGCAGGGGCAGTTCTCGGTTTACGATGATCGTCCGAATGACGCGAACGCTGCTCCGAAGCAAGAACCTGCGCCCTCAGATCAGAAAGACAAGAAGCCAAACTAAAGAAATTCGGAATCCATCAATCTCATGGACTACCTACTGAAGACTGAGCCCTCGACGTATTCATTCGCCGACCTCGAGCGTGAAAAGTCCACGGTTTGGGACGGTATCTCAAACCCAGTTGCACTGAGGAACCTGGCTCGCATGAAGCCGCGCGAGCGGCTGGTGATCTATCACACTGGGGATGAAAAAGCCGCGGTGGGTACAGCGATGGTGGTTTCTGTCGATGCATCCGATCAACGAAATCCGCAGGTCAAGATCAAGGTTGGCAAGCCGTTATCCAAACCTGTCACGTTGGCAGAGGCCAAGGCCAGCGACATATTCTCCGAGTCTCCGCTCGTGCGCCAGGGACGGTTGAGCGTAGTGCCGCTCAACGAACGCCAATACAAATTTCTCACTGGGGAATAAGCACCCCGATCCGATCAAGTCTCCGCTCCATTACACAAGTCACTTGCGAGCTCGGGAACCGGTTCCGACAATGTCTTCCTAGAGCACCCCTCGGGAGGGCAAAGTGGACGGTCTAGCGCAGAAGCTGGCAAAGGAAGCGGGGATGATGGCAGCGGTCTCGACCGCGCAAGATGCGAACGATCTAAATGGTTTAGATCCGAGCGAGGTCGTCGACTTACGTTTCTTCCTGAGACCGGAAGAACTCGATGAGGCAACTGCAATCCGCAAGGGTACGAGTAGTACGACTGGAAATAAGGCCCTTAGGCGCTTGATATACGGCATGGGAGCGGTCTTCGCCGGTTTCATGCCTTACCTCACTGGTACGAACTGGGCTGCTTGGCGGCAGCGGCACCCTGGAACAGCCATCTTCTGGACGGGCATGCTGATTCTGAACGTTTATGCGTTGCTTGAGCAGCCTGGAATGAAGCAACTGAACCGGCTTCTCAACCGCCTCGACGTGGAGCGCCGCATCTGCGTGAGTCATCGCGGAATTGATGTTACGCACGGGCGTGTGCGGCAGCAGAAAACTTGGACGGATTTTTCCTTCTATCAAGAAACGCCAACAATTCTTCTCTTGCAGACGGCTGGACCTTTGTTCTGGACCCTGCCCAAAAGAGCGATCCCCGCAGGCCGCGAGGATCAACTCCAAACGCTGTTGAAGGCAAAGCTACAGCGTCGATAAGGCTCGGACGCGACCGGCTCTTATGACACTTTCTGGTCGCGACGGATCAGTGTCGAATCCAGAAAATATCCCAAGCCCAGGGTGAAGGGAATTGCGCCAAAGGCCGCGGCAATCATTGCATCGGGCTCGTAACGCGCCACGATGGTGAAAGCCATCATGTATCCAACCGCTCCGGCAACAAGCAGAATGCCATAGCGCCGGGATTTCGCCGATTCTGAAAGCTCGGCTTCCATGGGGATATTCACGCCCCTCTGCATCGCGGCCAGTCGCTCGTCGGTGCGCAATCTCCGTACGCGATAAAAGGTGTACATCCCAATGGCCGCCAGAGGTAATGCCAGAAACATGACAACTGCCGCAAAGCCGGTGAGTCCTTCCATGTTCGTATCTCCTTCCCGGTGTGCCTAGCTCCGGAATCTGTGATCCAATCTGCTTTCTATTGGGAGATACGCGTCGGGCAATGCGGATGTTCCATGAATTTTGATCGGGTCTTTGACCTCTAGACTGGCCTAGCGAAGGGCTGCCGGCCGCCGATCACCCGGTGCCGAATCGCAGGAAGACGATTCTTCTGCGATTCGGCAGGGTGCTTTGGCTAGAGCGAGCGCAAGAAATTCAACAAATCCTGCTTCTGCGATGCCCTCAGCCTGTTGTAGTTGTTGATGACCTTGTTGGCCTCAGATCCGGTCCCGCTGTGGGCCTGGATAGCTTGAATAAGAGAGGTCGTGCGGCCGTCATGCAGGAAGAACAGCCGCTGGCCAAGTCCCCACAGGGGAGCTGTACGGAATTGGTTGCCTTTGGCCGTGCCCTGTGTGATGCCATCTTGCAGATCATTGCCCATTTTGTGCAGGGCAAAGTCCGAGTACGGGTGGTAGTTCACGTTCGACATGCCGGTATATGGCGATTGCCCGGTCGTGAGCGTTGGGGAGTGGCAGAGCGAGCATCCGATAGAGGAGAACAGGGCTGCTCCGTTCTGCGTCGATGAAGTCGGTGCCGCCGGAGTCGGAGGAGCCGAGAGGCGAGCAAACAGCGCGAAGTTAACGGCGTCCGAGGACATCTCGGATGCCGTGCCGGTGTTACTTCCACCTTCGCTCAACATGTGTGTCCTGTCTTCGGGACTGCTATTGAACACACAGCCCGCCACTGCGCTGCGCTCGTTCGGAAATAACTCGTTTGCTACGCCCATCTCCACGTTGTATGCCTCTCCGGAAAAGATGAGCAATGATTTGTTCTGTGCTTTCCAGCCGAAGCGCGTGATGGTGCCGTCGTTACCGCTGGTGTTGAATGATCCGCCGATCCCAAGCGACGCCCGGGCTGCCGCT